>JAEHJW020006533.1_pt1 | contig 10230 bp, 11 predicted proteins | sample 9271431 | NCBI WGS metagenome assembly JAEHJW02
GCTGGTATGTTTTATCTGAAGTGTCGATCCACCCTTGATAAACTAATGGTTGTAACTCTGTATCGAACGCATTATTTGTTAAATTGTTTTTATCAATTAACATATCAGCTCTATTGCCTAAATGGGGTAAATTATTTGTAATTAAAGGAGCTTGATTGTTACTGTTATTGTAGTAATGGAGTATTGCCGGATACGGCGACCCTCTAGTCAAAACAGATTCTTGTTGGTGAACTCTTATGGCATTTTGGAAAGATTGCATTTCTTCAAATGCTTCTAACCTTTTTTTGCTTACAAATGGCCAAATAATACTGAAGTCAATGAACATTTCTGAACGACGAATTGGCATCCACGCTAAACCACGATGCACTTGATCTTGGTCATATTGGGTATACGTAGAAGTATTAAAAGACAATATGTCTAAGTCGGTGTCCAAGAGTGGACCACCATATCTATCAACTAATTCTAAATGAGCATTGGCAGTGTGCCTATACACACCGTGGTTGGCCATTACTGTGGTATCCAATCATTAGCATTATCAATATTTAGAGTTGTTGATGAGTGCAGGATTCCATTATAATTTGACCATGCAAACGAACCTAGATTAGCTATTTCTAAGTCTTCATAATAAATTGGCCCACTAACTGGACATGACGCATTAGGGCTAATAGCCATATTGGACTTAGACTCCTCCGTTCATTATATTAGGGATTGATGATATTTCTTGTCTAAGGGTTATACCCTTAGTTGCCTTGTTCTTTTTCTTCATTTCAGCATTCGTTAAATTCTGTAGACCCGCATATGTTAGGGAAGAAGTAGTACCAAAATCAATTTCATTATGGCCTGGAGATTTAGCAAATAACTTTTCTATTTCCCCATGAGTTATAATCTTACTTAGACTACTATAGGAGTTGTTCCCTGGATAACTGTCATCTGCTACATTAAAGTTCATTATATAAGGATAAGTAACAGTTGTTGGGTCAAATCCAATTTGCATATCACTAAACCATAAATTAAGATTTATTGGAGTATTATAATTAACAATATTTCCATTAATATTACTACTAGATTTTATGGTGCTATCAGCCGGGACCGTTAAAGAAAGAGGCGTGTTAGTAACAATTTGGTCTTCTTGTAATTGTTTAATGATTGAATATATGTTCATTAGGTTTTGGCGGCTACCAGCATCGGCTTGTAATGACATTTGATTAATTTTTACTGAGAGGAGTTGTGTTACGCGACCACCATATGTATCATAACTAACTTTATTTAAAGTATAACTCCACTCTAGTTGGTTGGGTGAAAATGGCAAGTTAAGAATAATTGTATTTTGATTATTAGCAATATATGCAGTCTTATGATTATAACGTTTATTAATAGATCCAGTAGGCATAATTTATTTTATTGCCCTTTAAGACGTTGACTACCTTTGCCGTTTCCTGCTAGTGCAGAAGCTTTATCATACTTTTCCATATAACGGTTAAAGGCCGCAGGGTCATTTATTAAGGTGAAAAACTTTTGAGCGTTTTTACCCAATTCAATACGCATCGCTCCTCTTTCAGCTTGATGCATTTTTGCTGTATTTGGAGTGTTACCGAACAAACCAAATTGCTCTGGAGCTTTCCCTTGCAAGTCTAACATTGTACTATTGGAGTAATTACCTTTAATTAGTTTCCCGTGTTGATTTATATGAGAAACTGTTACTTCCCCGGTAGCAATTTTAGATTCTAGTGCTGCACGTTGAGCATAAGGTAACTTATCAATTGATGGTATATCCAAAAATTTCCCACCAACCATAACCCCAACATTCTTCCACTTATTGCGTCTATCGATGCTTTGCAAGTTTTGAATAATTTGATTGTCAGGTGCAGAGCCAATTCCTCCAATAGCATTAGCAATAGCCTGTGTTGGGCTCTCTCCCGGCTTTTGCCCAATATCTTGAACAAAACCAGATCTTAATGATTGATTAAATTGTTTAATTTGTTTGCCGCTGAACAAGTTACTTATATATTTAACATACTGCGGGAACTGCATGTTTGCTTCTTTTTGCATTCCAGGTAAAGTAGACATTAATAGATGGAACTTTTGGAATGAGTTCCGCAATGAAGTAACATCCTGATAATTACCTTTGGTTAGGCCGATCCTATTCATCAAGGATTCATTTACGGAAACTTCTCCCTTTAACACAGCTCCAGCGCCTTGATTTTGCGCTGCACCAGGTAGTCCAAGATAGCTTGTCCCCATCTGTTGAGCGACCAATGCTTGACCAACCATACTATCTAGGATGTTTGCTGGGTTAGCTCCAGTAGCCGCCAAACCTGGTTGTCCAGCAGCAAATTGCGCTGCAGACGTTGCAAAAGTTGCGTTCTGAGAGCCAGTTAGACCAATACTTCCACCAATTTGAGAATATTGAATTACATTTTGCTGCAATTGTCCAAAACTAGTATTAGTTGTGCTGGCAGTATGTGCTAATGTAGCCAAAGACGTATTTAAATCACTTAGTGACGCGCCAGCCTGTATTACTATTTGGCCAAACATCTGCATAGATGTCTGAGGGTCTACTCCATATCTTTGGAGGGCCATATTCCCAAAAGAGTTTGCCTGGTCGAGTAAATTACCGCGATAGCCCAGTGCTAGGTTTTGCATATTAATTTGCTTAGTTTGGCCATATGATTCTAATGGATTAAGCCCAAACCAACTAGTTAATTGAGAGCCAAGGTCATATTTCAATGCACCAACAATACCAGTGCCACCAGTTAAACCAGTGAACAATTGTCCTTCTTGAAAAAGGTTGCTAGCGCGGTTTTTAAGAACTCTTGCTCCATACACAGAACCAGCAATTTTTGCTGCACCTTCACCAGTTGCACTTAGGTTTGGTCTTTGCCATGGGTTAAACATTTGAGGGCTAGCCCCCTCTGGTGGTATGGGTGGTATCCCCTCTCCATTCCAAGCCCAGGGAGCACCTACTGCATCTGCACCTTGAGAAGCATCGACTGGTTGGCGTATCCAATTACCATTCTTATCACGCATTCCATATTGGACTTGTCCGGGTTGCTGCCCAGATATTGGCACCCCTTTATCATCAATGTATTGGCCATCTTCATTTTGAGAAAATGGGAACACTTGATATCCTTCAGGAGTTCTTAGGTGTTGGCCCCCACCAAGTCTATTTAGCGCTAAACCAAGTTTTTCTCCAGCTCCAGATTTAATAAATCTATTAATCATGGTTCCCTCATTACGAGTTAACCATCGAACTCTCCGCATGTTTCTGTAATAACCTGCGTTAGGGAATATAGTCCAAGCTAGATCAGATAATTGTCGGTAGCTTTCTTTTTGATGAGGTGATCCTCCTATCCCTCGTCTAGCGCGAGGGCGTCCTCCGGGGACGGTCCCTGCGGGAAGGCCAGTTCCTTGAGCAAATTCATCGTAATCGACATCCTGCATATCATACATATCAGATATATCAAAGCCACCGATATCTTGACTAGGAGTTATACCTTTAGGAGATCTCCCAACACCAGATTTTGCTTCCTCTTTACCAAAAAAATCATCAGGGCTCTCAGGGAATCCAGCAGCTGGACTTGTATTTGGTGGCCTGACCCCGCCGCCGCCAGAACCACCAGTTTGAGTAACTGGTACCCCTGGTATAGGCCCAGTACCCCCTCCAGAAGGGATAGACCCAGGTAGCATCCCAGTTGGAGAGGTTATACCCATCCTAGTTTGAGTTTGTTGAGCTTTCTGTAACTCATTATTCATTTGTTGATAAGTTGCTGACAACTGTTTAGCACTTTGTATAGTACCTTCTTGCTCTCCGCGCAGAGCTCTGAAGATATTTATTAATTGCTGTGCTTGTTCAGCCGAAGCTCTGACCTCTTGGGTCATAGCCTTTATTTTATCAAATGAATCGTTTTGTATACCATTAAATGTTTCTTGGTCTTTGACCATTTGTTGCAATATTTGGTCAATCGCACCAAAATCATCTTTGGCATTTCCAACATTAGAAGTTAGATTTAAACCAAGGCTGATCTCGTCTGAACCACCGCCGAAACCAGTTATATTATCCATTACTAATCGTTACCCATATCTTCAATTGGTATGCCATTAAAAAATGTGGCCTCTGGTTGCTGGCCTTCTTCAACCGGAACAAATTGTATATCATCGAATTGATCAAACATCTTTTCGAGCTCCATGTACTCCTCCATCGTTTCAGGAGCAGGTTGATAGATAATTTTATCAAGGCCCATCGCGTTAGCTTCTTCACGCTCTTTTTGGATGCCTTCCCAAATGTCAGGGCGGTGAATCATAATTTGAGTCTCAAGTTCATCTTGAAGATTAGAAGCTTCTTTCACCTTATCATTTACTAACTCTTGCATTAGGAGTCTTTCGTGAAGTAAGTTCCCATCTTTATCATTCAGCAGACCTCTTTCTCGTGCCACTTTAACGTGATACATAACGTAAGGGTCTACTTCTATTCTTTTGGGTCTTCACTACCACCATTCTCTACAAAGATTTGTACGACATCATCTTCATTAGGTAACACACCAATCTCTTGGCATACTTCTATCATACGAGCATGTAATTGGTCAATTTCTTCATAAAGAATATCAATTACTGGTTCGTACCATCCATTGGTCACATAATCCCATTTTTGGCGTAGAATATTAGAGTTTTTATCGGACGGGACTAGCTCTTTCCCATCAATGCTAACTAACCCAGCAGCGACTACAGCTGCTTTATATGCCCTTGCATAGCCAATACCATCAGCATATGGCTGTGTAATTAGAAGTACCTCTAATTGTTCGTTAACCGTTAAGGTTCGAACTATAAATTTGTGAAGCGGTATAGAGGTTACTTCCTTTTCAAGTTTACCTAGATAAAGTAAACCCTCAAAGTCCTTCTTCCACTTATCATCAAAAGTTAGAGCAGACAATGTTGTTCCTTTGTAATATAAATATATTTATTAACTATATTATATCACAAAAATATTAAATTGTCTATCTGATTAGAGGCTAATTAGTTAGATTAGAACTCTAGTTCTTATTCAAAAAACGACGATAAGGCGTCTTGGGCAGAGTACTACGAATATCAGCAGCAACTGTGGAATTAGTACCACTTACCAATGCTGTACCAAATACGTTGTTAGCAAGTGCTGAACCGGCTACTACACCATTGCCAGTAGTACTAGTGAGCGCAGGAGGCTGGTATACAGCGACCCCAGCCCCACCAACAGCAAGTGTTGCTCCATTGGCAATCGTGCCACTAACAGCGACTGCAGGGCAGAACCCTTCAATTTGGATGAACCCATAATACCCACTTGGGATATTAACTAGAGCAACACCAGCAAATTGGCCTTGAACTGTACCTACAGTGACAGGATTTGTAGTAGAATCAGTGAAAGTAACAGGATATTGAGTCCCCAGACCATCTTTGACTACCTGGTAGGTTGGGCGTTGGTTCGTGACAAATCGGTTATTCTTATCGGCCCAAACTACTACCTGAGTACCAGAAATGTTTACACCATTATTAAAGACGTAAGTGTAACGTTCTCCAGCAGGACCAGTAAAGTCATTGTTGGTTGTGCTGCCGAAGTTTACTGAATTAAGACCGACACCAGTATTAGTGTTGGGATCAGTGAACCCTTGGGCAGAGAAGCCAGCAGCATTATAGTTAATTGGAGTCTGGCTAACCGTATAAAGAGCTGACTCAACATTTAATTGGTCATTAACTCCAGTGCCCGTTTGGGCGGGAACAAAACCACTAGCAGTTGTTACAGAGTCACTAACTGGAACGAATGATAGGATGTTCTGACGAGCTTGTAGTGATATCTTTTTAAAGGTTTCATAATCCACAACGAGAGTTTGTCCAGGTAGAAGCTTGCGATGGTCGGGTAAAATAGCCTGACCAACTCCTGGTTGAAGTGAAACTTGGATATATCTTGATGGCATTTGGGTTTCCTTTTTTAGTACCTTTGGTAGGTATCTGGTTAATAGATCTTATGCTGGGTTAAATCCAATAGAACCAGGTTGGTTAGCTGTTGGAGGGATTAGAGAATTTGGATTGTTCATAGTAGAACCAGTGTAGCCAGGAGGAGCAACCGCGTAAGTTTCAAGGCGTTGCGTGTACATAAACTGGATTGACTTTGGGAAGGTCATTGTCCCAATATTTACAGTTTCATCAATTGCAACATTTATAATTGTTGGGTTAATGTAGTGTACTTGTCGAATTGGTCTACGGGTAGTTGGGTCTAAAATAATCTTTGAAAGATGAACAGTCCCAGCTGCTAATTGCGCCTTGAAAACTCCCAATAGATCCGATATGATTAAGTTACCTGGCCCACTATTAGAATTAAAGTCAGCAGGGACATCATTATATGTTGAATAGAAAGCATTCCAGACTTCAGTATTCCACTGTTCACGGATAGTTACTGTTAGAGAGCCAGCTTCTAGTGCTCCGGGGAAAGCAATTTCTAGTGGATATTCACTATCAACTGGTTGAATAGGTTGAGCTTGAGCAACTGGCTGAGGGGCTGATTCTTGAATAACATCAACCCACGCTAGGTTGACCGAAGAAGAAGATCCAGCTGCAGACCATGTTAAGCGGGTGTACGCCCCTCCTACCCTGATATTGGTTGTAGTCATTTATGTATTCCTTAGGCAGTCGCTACAGTGAATGCGCCACTAGCAGTATTAATGGCAACAGTGATGCTGATGTAGTTTAACGGAATAGTCGGGGAGTATAAGAATGACACTAAGACATTAGTTGGATTATTAACGTCTTGTGCAACATTAATATTAGTATACCCCTGAATTACACCAGAATTCTTGAGATCAGTAAGAACTCCAACAGTTAGATTATTAATTGTAGCCATAACTGATGATGTTAATGCTTGACCAATTAAATTACTATTAAGGAAGTTCTGTTTAAAACTATTGGCAACGAAGTCACCAACTGCATTAATTGATATTTCCTGCGTTAACCAATTAGAAGTATTGGTGGTGAGCCCGTGGCGTATATATATATTACCGTTACGCTTTTGTGCTACCACCAACACACCATAAGACTGTAGAGTTGTTTCCTGTGATGAGGTTAGTTGGTTTGAAAGGCCTGTAAATCCATTAACATTCTCATGAGTTAATGGCACCTGAGGTGCTTGTGAAGCCCAAAGACCAGCTAGAGCAGCCGCTACATAGTATCCGTTGAGGCTAATTACTCCTGTAGTTGTGCCGTTGCTGCTATTAAATCCAGGGTTATAACTAATTGTAGGGAGATTAACAATACTAACCCTACTATTGCCCATATCATTAGCGATATTAATTGGGATGTTCATTACTGGAGCAGAACCAGTTACTGAACTATCTAGGCCTAAGAATGTCCTCTGGAATATACCATTAGTAGCCTGAGCGGTTAGGAACTGTGATATACCTTTGAACAGAGGGCCTGTAGACAATGTATTATAGGCTGTGTCGTATACAAGAGGTACTATTATATCAAATGAGCTATTGCCAGCGAATGATTGAACAGCAGTTAAGAAGTCAGATGTTGACCCACTCGCTGAAACAATATTCATTAAGCTAACTTGCGGAGCACCATTTTGGAATGCTAACCCAGCAGCCAGAGTAGCTGGTGAGTTAATAACTGGAGTTGATCCACTATAAGTGAATGGGGCACCAAAAGAATTAACTACACTATTGTAATCAGTAAATGTATATACTGACCCTGGAGCTACAGTAGTATAAGCATATGCAGCTTGCAAGTAAGTGCTGTTTACTACGAATGAGCTACCACTAATTGTGGTAAAAGTAGTAACGCCGCTTACGGTAGTTGGTCCACTATAATTAGTACCGCTAACTAGCGGGGTACCAGTCAAGCTATTAGTTAACACAAAATTAGAGATTGTCCCACTTTGACTTAAAGTGAATGTCTGAACACCAGAAGTTGATGTAAACTGGAAAGTATCGGACTGATTGCTGGTAGGTAGATTTGGTGAATAGGCTAAAAATAGTATATTTGGGACTGTGTCTAGATAAACGCTCGTTATTATAGGTGATGGGGCCTGCGTGACATACACGTTCGGGTTTTGGTATCCTGGAACTGGGCTCATACGATCTCCTGTAAGGTCTTACACCTTCTCAGTTTCTAGTGCGATTGTTAATAACGTTTACTAATTAAAAAATAGAAACAATATAGGTTATTTATGAAATAGTTGTAACAAATGGGTTCGTTTGGTAAGTGGTCATTCCACTTACAACAACACTATTCAGAATATAAGGGTTATAGTCATATTTTGTCTCATAGGCTTGCCCTACACATTGGGCTCTAATAGTTGCTTCATAGGAAAGAAGTTCAGCAGAAAAAGGAGTTCCGGGTACTATTGTGTCGCCAATTGGCCTAGTTTTCGAAGAAAGTATTGTTAATCCTACTAGTGGGTCTGCATAAATGGAATTGTAAAAAGCAGTGCTACCCGCTGACAAAGTATCAAATAATATTAAATTATCAATACTATCAGCTAATCTATCTCTTTCCTCTGAAGCTAAAGCTAAAATTTGGAAGTCAATAAACCCCTCAAAATATACTTGCCGGTCACATACTATATTTGTCCCGCTCACAACATAATAAAAGTCTGGGTCTAACCCCGTCCATTGAGTGGTTATTGGTGTAAAATGTACATATATGCTTGGCCAAGAAGCTTCAATTAATGGATACTCTATATTAAATTGAGTTGGAGTTAACTCTATAGTATTATTATTCGGGGTCCCCCCTTGAGGGAATGCCGAACCGGGGTTAATCGTGTTAATATAATCAGCTAATGCTGTTATCAGCGTAGTTTTGACTGCAGTCCGGTAAATTTTAGTTATCTACTTTCTAAAAACGCATATGATTAATTCTATCTACAAATGAAGCACCAGCTGCCCCTGTAGCTTGAATTATATCTAATATCTCTTCAGCATCTGCGGTATTTTTCCATTCCATAGCTGCCTGCTTAATTGAATCTTCAATGAAATGCAAACCTTGCATACCAGGATTTTTCCACATAATTTTTGTTTCAGTTATTTGACCAGCAATATTCCTACCGATGATCTTTCGTTTACCAGGAGCACTAGAACCAAATGCTGTCCTAAAATTAATAGTTCCGTTGGCACTTCTAATTGGAATAGTTTTACCAGTTAGACCATACATTACATATGGGTCGTAACCTCGGTCTAAAGCCATCATGTACCCGTACTCGGGTGGAACAGAAATGCCTGCTTGGCCTGCTGAAGATACTGGCTGGAATTGATCAGCACCGTGTTTTCCTCTTGTCGGGACGTTACTCCTGGGGGCTCGTTGGGACGCCAAAGTAACGGCTCTTCTAGCAATTTTAGCAGATACAAAATCAGGGATAGGATAATTCATTAATTATGCTGCTTTAGTAGAATTTGGATCATCCGAATGTCTTTGCTTATCATGAAAAGTATCCCATGGACCTTTTTCGGTTTTTGTATAGCCTATCCATGCTCTCAATGGCTCATCGAGATTACGATATGCAAGTGCCCTGTGGTGCCCATCGATTACTATATACTTTTTATTTTTAGGAGTTTTCACTAAAATAACTGGTTTCATTTTACCATTGGAAATTTTCTTTTCAAACTTTTTTACTTTTTTAGGTTCATGGTTTGCTTGCCAGTTCCTATAATTAGAGTAATCAACATCTTCAATATTTACTTTTTCTGGGCCATCCCATTTTATTTCTTTTACCCAATTTAAAGAGTTAAGTGGGTAGTCTTTAGCTAATTGTTTGATAACCTTAGATTTATCAGAAGAAGAGTAACGATATTTCCATTCCATATCATTCACTACTCCGAAATTAGGAGAGTGGAACTGAAAAATATGGATGTCCCGGCTGGAGATTTTCCAGAGTACAGACTTGAGCCACTATTTTAGTAGTATTTTGAAATGGCTGAGTACCAGTTCTATAGGGGTATTGAGCAGACGGCCCTGGGCCTGTACGTACAGTAATTGGGTCTACATTAGATACAATAAATATTTGCGAAGTTAAAGTTGGAGTATTATTGCTCCAAGACTCAACTCTAGCTACTAAGTCACCTTGTCTTATTTGTGGGTACCAGCTAAACTGAACTCTCGGATTTTGGTTCCAAAATTGGCCAACAACTTGATTATTACGTTTATCTGGAGTGTCTACAGCCAACATAAATGTTTGGTATACAATATTTTGGAACCCTCCATTAAATGAAG
>JAEHJW020001114.1_pt1 | contig 10222 bp, 14 predicted proteins | sample 9271431 | NCBI WGS metagenome assembly JAEHJW02
CAACGAACGCGGGCGCGTGGTCAAGAACCCGGACAGCCATCCCTGCGAGGCCTCCGAATACGCGGCGATGGAATGCGGGCAGGGCCATGCCCGGCTGCTCAAGGTCGAGCGCGAACGCGAGCGCGAGGCGCGCATGAAGCGCAACCGCGAGGCCAGCCGCTACAATCCGCTGCGGAGGGTGACGTGATCGTCAGGGAGGCGAAACTGACGGACGTGTTTCGCGTCGTCGGCAACATGCGCGAGGCCGACCATCGCGAGGTGATGGCGGGGCGGTTCGTCGAGGACGTCGAAAGCCTCGGCGATGATCTCTGGACGGCGAAGCCGCTTTTCTTCGCCATGCTCGCCCTCTGCGACGACGATGGCGCAGCGATCGCGCTCATCGGCGGCCGGTTGCGCTGGCCGGGCGTCGGCTCGATCCTGATGATCGCCACCGACGAATGGCCGCGCATCGCCCGCGCCGCGACGCGCTGGGTCAAGCGCGTCGCCATTCCGAAAATCGTCGATCCCGTCTGCCACCGCTCGCAATGCGAAGCCTGGGAAGGCAACCTCGTCACGCTGCGCTGGCTGTCGCGCCTCGGCTACCGCGTCGAGGGCCATCTCGAAGCCTACGGAAAAAACCGGGAAGGCTTCCTGCAATATGCTCGCATTCGTCCGGGACAGGATCGGCCGGCGGAAAGGCCAGGAGCCTAGAAAGCTCGTGGACCTCCCGTCGGCTATCCGAAGCGAGAGGCCGAAACGTGGAATTCCAAGAGCCAATCCTCCAGTTCTTCGCCTACGAACATCTCCCGGCGCACTTGCAAGAGATCAGCAAGCCGTTCGGCGATCTCGCGGGGTCGATCTGCGAGAACCTCCCTCGCAATCCAGAGCGCACCGTCGCGCTTCGCAAGTTGCTCGAAGCGAAGGATGCGGCTGTCCGAGCCAAGCTGTTCAAATGAGGCGAACTTCGATGTGCATCGGTCAGGTCGGCAAGTGGTTCGGCGTTGGCAACGGGACGAACGGTCTCGCGGCGCAGCAGCTCCAGATCGCCCAGCAGCAGCAGCAAGAGGCCGCCGCCGCCGTCGCCAATTCCAAGGGCGACACTCAGGCCTCGCGCACGGCCGCCGAAAACGAAATGCGCAAGGCCGGCGCGGCTTCCGGCTTCGCCTCCACCGTGCTCGGCAATGGCGGCGGGTCGGGCAACGTCGCGTTCAAGGCCCTGTTCGGGGGCTGATTTCAGAGGAAAGAGCCGAATGCCCGAGAAAATCACGGTCGAGCGCTACAAGGCCTTCGACGGCAAGGTCTTCGATCTGCGCAAGGACGCCGAGGCGCACGAAGCCGCGCATTTCCACCTCATGCTGTGCGACCTCAGCGCCGAGCAAGTGCAAGAGGCGCTCGACCTCAAGCGCGAACCGATCGCCGGCGCCATCGAGCGCGCGGCGCTGGAGATCAAGCGCGCGCGGCGCGCCAAGGCTGAGGCCGCGCAGGAACCGCACCCGCAGCCGGATCCCTGACATGGCGCTGCTTCCGCTTGAAAGGCCGTCAGTCCAAGACAGGCGCATCGTCGTGGAACTCGACGAACGCCGGTATGCGACCTGGCAGGCCTGCTCGGAAGATAGCGTCAAGCTGGTCGCCCAAAAGGCCCGCTGCGTGCCGTTCCCGCGCATGCAATCCGTCGAATGGAGCGGCCCCATTCTGCGCATCACCGTCGAGCACATTGCCCATGCCCTATGAGCGCCAAGAGCTTCTCGACGTCCATTCGGACCTGCGCAACCTGCGCTATTACGAGGAGCCGCAATGGCGCGAAATCGCGCTGTTGATGAAGCCCGAAGAGCGCGAAATCGGCTATCGCAACATCGATTTCCAGCGCGTGGCCGACGAGATTTTCGACAGCACGGCGCTGCTGGCGATCGACGAATTCGAGGGCGGCTTCTTCAACCAGGCGACCAACCCCGCCGAGCGCTGGATGGGCCTGACGCTGCCCGACAAGGACCTGGCGAAATGGGGTCCGGTGCGCGATTACCTCTGGCGCGGCGCCGACGCGATCCTGAATTCCGCCGCGCCCGCGCGCTCCGGCTTCTACGTCAACGTCCCCGCCTGTTTCGGCGACATGGCCGCCTTCGGCCTCGGCACGCTCTATTCGGCCGAAAAGCCCGGCGAAGACGGCTATATCGACGTCGCCATTCCGCTGTCGGAAACCTACATCGACACGGACGGGCAGGGCAATCTGACCCGCTTCAACCGCGAATATCCGCTCTACGGCCGCCAGGCCAAGGTCCAGTTCGGCGAGGCCGCCGCGCACCTGCATGACCAGGCGCGCTATTATTTCCTGCATTCGGTGTTCAAGAACCCCGACTATCGCGAGGGCGCCCTCGGCCCGCGCGGGATGCAATGGTCGAGCGTCTATCTCTGCGAGGACGATCGCAAGTTCCGGCGCGATCAGGGCTATTACGAGATGCCCTATCACTCGATCCCCTGGCGTCTGCGCTCGGGGCGCGTGTGGCCGATCGGGCCGGGCCATCTGGCGCGGCCGGACGTCAACATGCTCAACGAGATGGAGCGCTCGCACATCGTCGCCGCGCAATTCGCGGCCGAACCGCCGCTCCTGTTGCACGATCAAAGCGTGCTGACGGCGGCCGACGTCCAGCCGAACGCCATGCTCTACGGCTCGATCAACGAAGACGGCAAACCGCTCGTCCAGCCGTTCAGCCGCGCCTCCGACGTCAAGATTTCGTTCGAACAGGCGCAACAGCGCCGCGTCAGCATTCAGAACGCCTTCAAGTTCTCGCTGATGCAACTGCTCAACCGCCCGCAGATGACGGCGACGGAATTCCTCGGCCAGAAGCAGACGCAACTTCAGCTTCTCGCGCCGAACCTCGCCCGCATCCACACCTATGGGCTCGCGCCCTGGGTGAAGCGGCGCGGCCGCATGTTGATCCGCAAGGGCCTGTTCCCGCCGCCGCCGCCGGAAATGATGGGGCAGAAGATCGAGGTCGAATTCGTCTCGCCGCTGGCCAAGGCGATGAAGGCCGGCATCGGGCAGGCGACGATGCAATGGGTCTCGGCGATCGGCCAGTTGCAGGCCGCCGACCCGCAAGGCGGCGCGATGGACAACGTCGACACCGACGGCGTCGCCGCCATCCTGCATGACGCCTTCGGGCCGCCGCCCGGCGCGATGCGCGATCCGAAGCAGGTCGCGCAGATGCGCAGCGACCGCGCCCAGGCGCAAGCGCAACAGACGCAGTTGGAGCAGGCCGGCAACGTCGCCAACACGGCCGCCACGGCCGCGCACGCCCTCCAGGCTGCGACGCTGTCGAACGGGCGCATCGGCGGTCCGCAGGGCAGTGGGAGGCCGAGTTGAGCGAGAGGGAGAGCGGCATGATCGAATTTTATGGAACCAAGCGGGTTTACGCGGAGCCGATGACGAGGGGCGCGTATAACGACTATCGGGGCTGGACGCTTCCCGCCGATGAGAACCCGGCAGACGCGGGATATCTCGTTGAATATGCCGACGGCGGGAAGCCCAACGACCCTCGGCACAAGGGTTACATTTCCTGGTCGCCGAAGGCGCAGTTCGACAATGCTTATCAGCGAACTGACGCTATGAATTTCGGCCACGCGATCCAGGCGATGAAAGAGGGCCACAAGGTCGCTCGCGCGGGCTGGAACGGCAAGGGCATGTGGGTCGCGATCCAAGCCGGGTCGACGATCTCCAGCGCTCTCGCGCGCGGCGGAGCGGCCAAGGGGCGCGCGGAAGAGGGCGCAACCGAAATCACCATTCTCCCGCACATCGATATGCGCGCCGCCGACGGGTCGATCGTCGTCGGATGGCTGGCGTCCCAAACCGACATGCTCGCCGAAGACTGGGGCTTGGTTTAGCGCGTGACTCCTTCCCAGCGCAAAGCCCACGCGGGGCGTCTCCTGCGCGCCGTCGCCGGCCTCGCCCCGGCCGCGCTCGTCGCCGCCGTCCAGGGCGCGCCCGGCGACAACGCGCTCGTGCGCGCGGGCCTCGTGGTCGCCGCCGCGAGCGGCTTCGAACTGACGCCGGCGGGGAGCGCCTTTGTGGAGCGCGTCGGCAAATGAACCTCATTCGCTGGTTTCATCAGGCTTGGCCTTTCCCGCACGGCCGCGCGGCCGTGCTGTCGGAATATGGCCGCCTCAACAATCTGCCGCTGGTGCTCACCGACATCGGTCTGCGCGGCGGCGTCTGGGCGCCGCAGCCGAACGTCCAGAACCTCTATCAGGCGGGCTGGAACGAAGGCCGGCGGGCCTTCGCGCTGGAGCTGTTCAAGATCGTCAAGGCCGATCCGAAGACGCTCTACGGCTACGTGCCTGAAAAACCCAAACCAGGAGCCGACAAGTGAGAGGGATCAACGGATATGTGCATCGCTACATGGCCGCGGACGGTGGCGGAGTGGGCGGCGCTGCTGGCGGCGGCGGAAGCGGCGCTCAAGGCGCAGAGGGCGGAGCAGGCGCAGCGGGAGGCGCTGGTCAGGGCGGCGGAGCAGGCGCAGCGGGAGGCGCTGGTCAGGGCGGCGGAGCAGGCGCAGGCGGCGGAGCAGGGGCAGGCGGCGCCGAAAAGCCATTCTACCACGACTGGGGCCTTGACGCCGCCCACAGCGATTACGTGATCGGCAAGGGCTTCAAGTCGCCTGCCGATCTCGCCAAATCCGCCATGCTCGCCGATCGCCTCGTGCGCGAGCGCAACGTCGTCGCCGCGCCTGATCTCGCCAAGCTCGACACCTGGGAGGGTTGGGAAAAGCTCGGCTGGAACGCCGATTTCAGCAAATATCAGGTGCCCGATGCCAAGGTGCCCGAGGGCCTGGAATACAACAAGGCGATGGAAACCTCGCTGCTCCAGGCGATGCACAAGGCCCACCTGCCGCCGCATCAGGCGACCGCCGTGCGCGACGCGCTGCTGGGGATGCTCAAGAGCGAGGTCGACGCCCGCACCGCGCGCGGCTCGGCCGAACTGGACGGCCTGCGCGGCCAGCTCAAGTCGAAATGGGGCGCGGAATACGACGTCAAGTCGGACATGGCCGGCCGCGCCGCGCGCGCGCTGGGGATCAACCTGGAAACGACGGCCGAACTCGAAAAGTTCATGGGCTCGCCGCGGCTGCTGGAGCATTTCGCGTCGCTGGGCGAGCGCCTCGGCGAGGATGTGCTGCGCGGCGGCTCCGCGCGCGCCGAACCGCGCCTGTCGCCGGAGGGCGCGGCGGCTGAACAGCGCAAGCTGGCGGCGGACGCCGATTTCATGAAGTCGCTCAACGACAGCCGCCACCCCTTGCACAAGGACAACGCCAAGCGATGGCTGGCCCTGACTGAGGCGAAGACAGGAGGTAGACGATGAGCGCGCAATACATTCTCAAGGTGGCCGAGCAAATGGCCGGCGCTTGGCCGACGCAAATGCCCGGGCATGTCAGCTTCGGCGCCGAGGCGCTCGATGTGGACGGCGACCTGCCGGACGGCGTCCACCGGCTGGAAGGGTCGGCGTGGCAATTCGTCGTCGAGGCCGGAAGGATCGTCCGCGCCATCCGCGAGGACATGAAGGCGTGGTGGGACGCCGAATATTCGAAGCATGAGGCGTCGGAAAATCCGGGAAGCGACGACGGCTAGATTGGGCGAGCTTCCTCCCAAGAAGCGGCGTTTGTTAGGGGCGGCGCCTGCGGGCGTCGCCCCCGTTTTTTTTACGGGGAGCGACCATGCGCGGCTTTCTCTTTCTGGCCCTCTGCCTCGCCCTCGTGCTGATCGCGCACGCCATCGGGGCATGGATGGCGCAAGGGTAAAAACCGGGAAGCGCGCGCCCGTAGTCTGATCTCGATCGGCGGCGCTTCGGCGCCGCGCCTATGGCCGCACCGGGCTTCGATCGGCCTGCCCGCCTGACGTGACGAAAGCCGTCCGCCGACCGCCGGCGCAATCGCGTAGGCCCCGCCCGCTGGGTTCCCAGCCGCACCTCGGCCGCCCTCCTGGATCAACCCCTAGAAGGACGCCAACATGGCCGTGCCCGATATCTACGGTCCGATAGACGCCGTCACCAAGCAGGCTTATTCGGACAACGTCGCCCTCCAAGTCCAGCTTCAGACCGACAAGCTCATGGGCGCCTTCACGCCCATGGAAGGCCTCAAAGGCCGCGAAATGCAGGCCGTCGAACTCGTCGGCGCTTTCGAGGCCGATCTCGATGCCCCGACCAATGTGCCGCAGACCCGCAAGACGCCCGTGCATGAGGGCGTCTATGTCTATCCACGACGCATCTCCGCCGGCTTCACGATCCCCGCGAACTATCCGATCGAAAGCTTGCGCGATTACACCGGCCCCTACACGAAGGCGCTGTCGGCGGCCTTCATCCGCCGTCGCCAGCAGCTCATCGTGTCGTCGATCACCGGCACGCGCTACCTGCGCAACGACAGCACCGGGTCGATCAACGCCGTCCCCTACGATTGGACCAACCGCATCGTTTCGAACACCTATCAGTTCGGCGGCGGCGGCGCGTCCACCAACATGACCTTGGAGAAGTTCATCAAGGGCATGGAATTGCTCGGGGCGACGTCGCTCGATCTCGATTACGAAGACCTCTATTGCGCGATGACGGTGAAGGAAAACACCGCGCTCTACCAGAACATGCAACTGACCAATTACTTCAACACCGGGCGCTACCAGCTCGAAGACAAGTTCGTACGGTCGATCATGGGCGTCAAAATCCTGGTCTACGGCACGTCTTCGGCCGGCAACACGGGGATCATGCCCGTCGGCATGGACCCGACCGGCGCCTATCGGGCCTGCCCGATGTGGGCGAAGTCTCAGGTCTATGTGGGCGAGGCCGAGCCGTTCAAGCTCAACATCGAGCGCAACCCGTCGCTCCAGTATCAGCCCGACGCCTGGGCTGAGGAATGGGTCGGCATGACGCGCGGCCAGGACGAGGGCGTCGTCGCCATCCTCTGCGACGAGACCGTTTCCTAACCCTCCGCGCGGCGCACGCGCCGCGCCCCTCTTCTCCCGACAATGGAGGCCATCGTGGCCGTCGTCACCCGCTATTCCAACGGTTATCCGCAGCCGACCCCGGCGGCGGGCTTCGGCTTCCAGCGCAACGCCTGGCTGGAAAGCAAAGCCAACGTCAAGGCGATCACCTTCAACATCGCCGTGACGAACGGCGACAGCATCGCCTCGGTCTACAAGCTCGGCCGCGTGCCCTCGGGCGCGATCCTGCTGCCGGAGAGCCTGCTCTACGCCGCCGCGATTGCAGGGCTCACCTCGGTTTCGGTCGGGCTCAACAATCTCGCCGGAACGGCGCTCGACACCGCGCTGATGAGCGCCGTCAACCTGTCCGCCGGCGGAAACTTCGCCATGCTGTCGAACGTCGCGATCGCGAACTACAATCAGCGCGCCTGGCAGTTGCTCGGCCTCAACGCCGATCCCAACGCCATGCTCGACGTCGAGGCGGTGCTCGGCGCGGCGCCAACCGCCAGCGGCGCCGTCGCCGGCTTCCTGAAGTATCTCGACATCGGCGTCTGACCCTCATGGCCGCGCCGATCGACCGGACGGAAACCGGCATGGCCAACGGCGCGCTCGCCCTCATCGGCGAGCCGCCGATAACCTCGCTCGACGACACGACGCGCGCCGCCGCCCGCCACGCCAAGCGCTTCTTCGCCGAGGAACGCGACGAATTGCTGCGCTCGAAGGACTGGCAATTCGCGCGCACCTTCGTCAATCCGCCGGCCGGCGTCGTCTGCCCCAACCCGACCTGGGCCTGGCGCTACACCATGCCGGCCGATTGCATCGCCGTGCAGCGCATCGGCGATTACGAGAACTATACCGACGAACCGGAATGGGAGTGCCCAGCAACCGGCGATGACGGCACGGTCGCCATCGTGCTCGACACCAACGCCGTCGCGCCCGAGGTCTATTACACGCGCCGGGTGGTCAACCCGGCGCAATGGGACCTGGAATTCTCGTCGCTGTTCAAGACCCGGCTCGCCATCAAGCTCAACCCGCTGATCGGCCGCGATAAGTCCCTGACGGCGATGCTCCAGCAACAGGCGCAAGGCAAGACCGATGAGGCGACGATCCGCGACAGCCGCGAGCGCCGCGGCGACACCGTGACCCGCACCACCTCCTGGGTGATGTCGCGTTGGGGCCGCATGAACGGTCGCCGCTGATGCGCATTCCCATTCAGAAGGTCAATTTCAACGGCGGCGAGATCAAGCCGGAGCTTTGGGCGCGCGAAGACCTCGCCGCCGACAATTACGGCGCGATGTATATCGAGAACCGCCTGCCGATGCCCGAGGGCGGCCTGATCCGGCGCTCCGGCACGCGGCTCGTCCAGGCGCTCGAAAACGAGACCCAAATCGGCAAGCTGATCCCGTTCAAGTTCTCGCGCGTCGACGCGCGGGTGCTGATCCTCAACAACGGCGTCGCCAAGGTCGGCTATGCCGGCGGGGGCATCATCCAGTCCGGCGGCGCCGATTATAGCTTCGCCATTCCCGCGACCTGGACGCCGGCGGTCTATCCCAACATCCGCTGGATCGAGAGCGCCAGCGTCATCTACGTCGTCGACGGCGTGGAAATGCCGCTGGAAATCTCGCGCGTTTCCGACACGAACTGGACGATCGCGACCTACACGCCGATCAACGGCCCGACGCAGCAACAAAACCTCGATCAGACGAAGACCATCGTCGCCTCGGGAACCTCGGGGAGCGTCACCCTCACCGCCAATTTCGCCGCGTTTCAGGCCGGCCATGTCGGCTCGATCTGGCGGCTTGACGAGGCCGATCTCGGCTCCATCCCCTATTGGACCGCCGACGAAAACATAGCGGTCACAACGGCGACGAACGTCCTGGCGACCTATCGGCGCAACTCGGGCGCTGTTTACGCCGCCTTTGCTGGCCCCGGCGTCACGGCGGGAACGCTTTCGGTCGGCGTCAACGCGCCTCAGCAAACCTACGGTTCGTTCATTTCCTCCGCCGGTTGCGCCTCATGGCTGTTCAAGTACATGAGCTACGGCTACGTGGAAATCACGGCCGTCGCCGACAGCGAGCACGCCACGGCGACGGTCATAGGCGTCGGCGACACCTCCCAGACCGTGCTGCCGGACAGTCTGGCGACCACGCCGACCTATGTCTGGTCGCAAGCCGCCTGGTCCAGCGTCACCGGCTTCCCGAACCTCATCGCCTATGTGCAGCAAAGGCTAGGTTTCTTCGTCGGTTATCAGTTCTGGCTCACCTATTCCGGCAACAACAACAGCTTCCTCGTCGACACCACGGACGCCAGCTCGATTTCCGGCGGCCTGCTCTCGATCGACGGCTCGGTGCTTCTTCCGCAATGGACCTATTCCAGCGGCTGGGTCGTGGTCGGCTGCGCGGACAGCGAGCCGGTCATTCGCGGCCCCAACATTTTCGATCCCCTCACCCAAAGCGACGTGCTGGCCGTCGTCGATAAGGGGCTCGGCTCCGCCTGGCACACGCCCGCCAGCGTCGATGCCGGCGTGGTCAACATCGGCACGAACCGCAAGCGGCTGCACTACACCAAGATCAACCGCCTGTTCGACACGATCGACGTCACCGAATTGTCGGTGAACTCGAACCACATCTTTTCCGGGCTAGCGGCCGGCGTCGCCTACCAGCAAGACCCCAACCGCGTCGTGTGGGGCTACAGCGAGAACGGCGACCTCTGGAGCTACACCTTCCGGCCCGACGAACAGGTGGTCGCCGCCGCCCGCCATCCCATGCCGAACGGCTTCGTCGAGGATATGTGCTCGATCCCGACCGCCGACGGCATGAACGTCGAGATCTGGATCATCGTGCGCCGCGTCATCAATGGCGTGACGCGGCGCTTCGTTGAGGTGTTGCAGCCGTTCTTCTCGTGGAGCACCACGGCGGCGGACGCCAGCGGGGCGTGGTTCGTCGATTGCGGGCTGCAATATAGCGGCGCGCCGACGACGACGATCACCGGCGCGACGCATCTGGCCAACACCACCGCGCGCGTCTTCGGCGACGGCGCGTGGCTCGGCGATCTGCCGGTGGCGGCGGACGGAAGCGTCAAACTGCCGCGCGCGGCGAGCAACGTCCTCGTCGGGCTGCCGATCAAGGCGCGCGTGCGCACGCTGCCACTCGATCCCGCCGTGCCTGGCCGCACCACCAAGGGCGACGTCAAGCAGCCGACCCACGCCACGGCCGATTATTTCAACGCTTTCGGCGGCGTGGCCTATGCCTGGGCGCTCGACAACCAAGGCGAATGGCAACAGCCGGACGGC
>JAEHJW020009055.1_pt1 | contig 10218 bp, 18 predicted proteins | sample 9271431 | NCBI WGS metagenome assembly JAEHJW02
CCGGGATGAAGCATCATCCTCCGTTTGCGGGAACAAGTCAGATTCAAGCAGGAGTCGTCCAGTCAGCCGTGATGGCGTCAACTGGACATGGATTCAACGACTGCTTGAATCAGGCATGAATGCTGGAAATACGTAACACCGCTATGCCGCTGTGGTGGAATTGGTAGTCACGCTTGACTCAAAATCAAGTGCCAGTGATGGCGTGTCGGTTCGAGTCCGACCAGCGGTACCAAATCAATTCGGGCGTTAGCGCAGTCTGGTAGCGCATCTGCTTTGGGAGCAGAGGGTCGTAGGTTCAAGTCCTACACGCCCGACCAACACAAACCCTCGTTGCGAAACGAGGGTTTTTCTTTAAAAGTGCTAGCTAGGTATTGACACCTTAACAGCTACGCGCTAATTTAGTCCCACTTCAACCCTCAGCGGAGAAATAAATGAAGAGCATCTTTAAGATTTTTGCTGCTCAGTCCAAGACCGAAGCCGAAGAGAGACTGAATAATATGGACGAGACTATTGACACTATCGCCAAGCTCACGCTAGGATTGGAAACTCTGGAAACTAGGAACATGGATTCGCTTGACTTCCACGAGTTTTCCGTCGGCAACATTAAGGCTGCTCTAAGGGAAGCCTACCTTGCCGGTCAAAAGCATGGAGAAGCTGCGACCCCTCTGTTCTCTCTGCGTAGAAGAGCGAATAGAGGCACACTGTGATAGATGGATCGCGGTTCACCATCACTAATTCTTAAGGAAATCAAATGAGCATCCATCCTGCAATTGACAAGTGGGGCCGCAAGAAGTATAATCTGCCATCGAACGCCACTGTTCTGATTGAACAGGAAACCCGTTCGGTCGGGTACGGTGGAACCCACTGGTTCGACGAGGAAGTCATGTCTGTCTATTCGGTCATTGATGGTAAAAAGACCCATCTTGAAGACCTCTACACCGACTTGGCTAGTATTCTCAGGGAAATCCTTGAAGCAGCATGAAAGCTGTGACCATTCGGGGCGAACAGAGGCACACCGTGAGAATGAATGCTGTTGACTTGTGAAACAAGTCATGCTAAGCTGGACCAATCACGGATTGTTCAGATGAAAGATGGCTAGCAGGCCACGCAAATGAACTACGTGTTAGGGCTCATACGGAGTGTCCTATTATCTTGTTGTGGTATTACCGACCAAAGGAGGAATCATGAAAGTTCTTGTCGCATCTGCTCTCGCCGCTCTGATGCTCACCGGCTGCGTCACTACGAAAGATTGGTCTGCTACGGGCGGCAGCCGCTCTGACGGCGTCGTGCGCCTATCGTTTGAGATGGGTGATTTCGAGAAGCCTCAACTGAGTGACCAGCAGGCCATCGACCTCGCGACCCAGCGCTGCAAGACGTGGGGCTATACCGGTGCAGAGGCATTCGGTGGCGTAACGCGTCAGTGCGTTATACCTGGCGGCCTTGGTGGCTGCGCTCGCTGGATGGTCACGAAGGAGTTCCAGTGCACGGGTACTGGAGCCGGCAAGTCTAGCGCCTCAGGTCAGTAGCTGAGCCCTAACTATTCGTCCAAGCCGACGCCGCTTCGCGGCGCGGCTTAACTCAGGTGATAAGAGTAAACGTTCATGGGCCTGTTGCTGGACATGAATTGTAAGGATTGATATCTATCAATCCGGGATGAAGCATCATCCTCCGTCTGCGGGAACAAGTCGGGTTCGAGCAGGTACTTGAATCAGGCATGAATGCTGGGACACCACGGAATAATAGCTGTAAACTACTGTTTCAAACACTCGTTCTCAATTGCCAGTCTGACGAACGGTGTTTTTAATGACTGGCCAAAGTGCCTTGTGTTAAAAAACTTACGGTGATGAAAAGGCTCTAACCGTAGAATTCAATGGCTAGGTAAAGTATGGTCACAGAGGGTGTTTCGCGACCCCTCGGCAGGTTCGAACCCTGCACTAGCCTGCAAACAATGGAAATGTGGGTTCTATTCCCACCGCCGCAAGAGTAATAACCAGTCGGTAGAGGTTAATTTGGAAAGCGCCTTGTGATAATGAATGCTGTTGACTTGCGAAACAAGTCATGCTAAGCTAGACCTATCACGGATTGTTCAGGTGAAAGAGGGCCAGCAGGCCACACAACTGAACAATCCGTGATAAGAGTAAACGTTCATGGGTCTGTTGCTGACCATGAATTGTAAGGGTTTGTATCTATTAATCCGGGATGAAGCATCATCATCCGTTTGCGGGAAAATCAGGCATGAATGCTGGAATTCTCTGGTATAATAATACACCCTCAGCAACGAAATGTTGCAAACGAAAAAACTGAAAGAAAAACAACAAAGGAAAATAATATGTCAAATTCAAAGCAAACTCGTTACGCCGTTATCTCTCGTTCCACTGGCAAGACCCTCAAGAACGCTCCTACCCGTGAAGCGGCTCGTGAGTGGAAGCGCTGGTCCGGCAAGAGTGGCCTCGCCATTTTTGACCGCCAGAGCAACGCTATCATTCGTTGATAGAAACTTCAGAAAACTCTGCGAGTTGTCTTGGTCTCTCCTCTCTTGGTAACTCGCAGAGTTTCTCTTTGCAAGACTATTAAATAGGAATATAATGCTACTGTGCCAGAGAGGTTGAATGGACCGGTTTTGTAATCCGGCAGCTTAATTGCTCATCGTGAGTTCGAATCTCACCGGTAGCTCCAAATTATTATGGAAGAATGGAAGCCAAGAAGTGCGATTTTCAAGATACGCAGAGGCGTACACTGGAAGAATGAATTAAATGCGTCTGTAGTTTAACGGTAAAATTAGAGCCTTCCAAGCTCAAGTCGTGGGTTCGACTCCCACCAGACGCTCCAATAACACGGCCCCAGTCCCTAATCCACTAAAATGGATTTACACTGGGGTTCTTTTTTGCTAGACTGGAAAAATGTACAAGGACACTACGATAATAAAGCCCACTCGAAGGCAGATGCGCTATTTTCACGTAGCGAAGAGGAATGCCGAGAAGTCTACCTATATGCGAATGACTAGTGGTAGGATTGCTATTGGTGCTGCTATCGTCAAGGGTAATTACGTTGTATCAGAGGGATACAATAAGCGTAAGACCCATCCATTTCAGAATATGCACAACTCCCGCACGTTCTATTTGGCACCCGTGCCTAATCTTCACGCAGAGATTGACGCGCTCATCTATTCGCGCTACAATGACCTTTCTGGTTGTGAAATTTATGTATACCGAGAGGCCCATGACGGGACTCTTGCTAATTGCCGTCCGTGTCGAGCTTGCATGAATGCGCTGACCGATGCAGGTATCAAGCATTTGTATTACACAACTGAGAATGGCTTTCACTATGAGCGAATCAACTAAGGTATCCGCTGCCGAAGCGATTGACGCATTGAATAATCTGGATGACTATGCCAGAATGGCGAATATTGCCCCGAAGGGTGCCGTGCAAACCCTTCTCAAGTTTATCCTTCAAAATTCCAAGCCTTCGGAACTGACTGAGTGCGAGACTGTTCACCATCTAGCGTTCTTCAAAGATGAATACGGGGAGCCGTAATGTTCTGTGCTGAATGCGGCTCAAAGATGCACCCCAGAGAGGGTGGTGATTGGACTATCTGCTGCCAAGGGCGCGGATACTGGTACGAAAAGCAGCCACTTCCTAGAGATAAATGGTGGCCCGTATTGACAGTGAAGGGGTATACGTTCTATCCTACTGTCTATTGGAACCCCAAGAATAAACCTGTCCCGCCGAGAGTTTAAACATGAAACTAATTAAACGTGGTACCGACCCCAAGACTGTTCTTCGTCATGCGACTTGCAGTTATTGCAAGTCGGAATATGAGTTCACCCTCAGCGACCCCGAAGTGAAGCGCACGTATGACCAGCGCGACGGAGATTTCTATTCATTCTCGTGTCAGGTCTGCAAACATACCATCTATCCTTCTACTCTTAATCCTCCGGGTGCCGAATGAAAGTCGTCAAAGAAACTATCTGGAACATTGTCGAGCATGTGACTGTCCGCACTCTACTGGAACGCTTCAAGGCTTCCGGTGGCAACCCTCACTGCATGGACGACTTGCAGTTTGCTGCTGATATTCATGACGAATTGCGCGACTTCAGTCGCAGTTGGGCATGGATTCAGTCTCAGAATCCCGACAAGAAGCTGTATGTCGTGGATTATGTCGAGCAAAATACGTATCTCACTTGACAACTTGCACATAGGAGTGATACACTAGTTACCGTTACACAATGAACATCTGCCCGTAGCTCAGCTGGATAGAGCATCGACCTTTTGCAAATCTTCCATAAATACTCCAAAAGGAGAGCATATGGAAGAAAAATTAGGAGCCGTTAGCTGGAAGATTGAGAAGATTGTTAGCAAAGGTGATTATGACTATGCGATTGTTAGGGAGCATCCCAAAGCAAATCAACATGGTTATGTACTCCATCATAGAGTTATAATGGAGAATCATCTGGGTAGACTTCTCAACGAAAATGAAATTGTACACCATAAAAATCACAACAGAAAAGATAATCGAATAGATAATCTAGAAGTGATGGATGCGACCGAACACGCAAAACTTCACCGGAGCGAAACTCCGAGAAAAGTGTGCGAACTGGCGTGTCCGTGGTGCAAGGAGCATTTCTTTAGATGGAAGAACCAAACCTTCCTCCAGAAAGGCTCCGAATATACTTGCTGCTCTCGCTCATGTAGCGGAAAGTTAGCAAGATATATACAATTGAATGGAAGAACAGCTAACGTGGAGACAGCCATATCGGGGAACCTCGTCAGGGAGTTTTACTCCACCGAAAATCCCGAGCAAACCGCCTAACAACGGGATGCGTAGAGACTATACGCTGTCAACCTGAGAAGGTTAAGAGATAGTCCAGCCTACAACGTCATATTGACGGCCACAGAAATGTGGAGTAGGATGCTAAGTCGATGGTCGGGGGTTCGAATCCCTCCGGGCAGGCCAAACAAAGGAAAAGCCATGACTTCGCGTATCGTAAATCAAAATGCTAAGGCTCTTGCCGAACTGCTGTCGGCAGACGAAATCGAAAAGCTCCTTCAGGAAGCCCGTGAGCGCAAGCAGCGAGAAGCCGAGGAAGAGAAGAATCGTGCGCGTCAGATTGCTGTAGAGCGCATTTCCGAACTGTTGAATACTGCCACCAACGCTCTGCGTTCAGCCGGTGACTTGGCGGCTGAGTTTGACATCCCATTCACCTTCGTTACTCCGAAGGGTGATACCGAATCCCATAGTGGTCGCTGGCAGTCGAGTGCTTGCTATCCGGGTGACGGCTGGTACTATGAGGACAGCCACTACAAGCGCAAGTCTCATGTTGTGGATAACCAGCCCATTGGCGGTGTTGCCAATACGCAGTGGCAGTCGAGTTCTTCCTACAATTGCTAAAGGAGCAATAAAATGAGCAATCCGCAAGAGTTACTGGAAGTCACTGTAAAGGAAGCCGAGGTCGCAATCGAGAAGGCATGCGAAATTGCCGACAAGCACGGCCTCAGCTTCGACATAATGGGCCAGCGTTACGTCGGCAACAACGGCAAGCGCCTGACCATTGACGACTACTGGAATGGCGTGTACTACGACGACTTGGACGAGGACGACGAGCGCTTCGACCCGGACTACGAGTACGCCGGTTGGCAGAACAGTTCCACCTTCTGCTAATAAAATACGTTGACAAACCTGTGGGGCGGTGTATAATTCAAACATCGCCCCACATTCTTTTGAGGACTTCCCATGATTTGTGTTATCGGCTCCCACGCTATCAACCGCCAGCTTCACGCCCTCAAGGGCTTCAAGTACCGCAGGCCCATTGATTTGGACATTGTGGGCGGCTACGATGAAGTCGTGGAGTTCGCCAAGGGTAATCTCAAGGAAATCACCGAGCAGTATCCGTCCGCCAAGGGTGGTAAGCTGATTTTCAAGGCGAAGGATTCCGTCATTCCGTTTTCGAACATCATGGAAGCGGAAATCACTTGGGACGGCTCTACCGCCAAGATGCTCCACGACCTGATTCTGGCTGACCCCCAGACTATCTACGCCGATGGTCTGGCCTACGCTTCGCTTGATGTGTGCTACATGCTGAAAATGTCGCACCGTTACCTCAAGAACAGCCCGCACTTCCTCAAGACGATGAAGGATATCCGCAACCTGCGTCAGTTCGGTGCTGTTATCCGTCCAGAGCATAAGGCGTTCCTGAAAGAGCGCGAGAAGGTGACGTACTGGTATAAGCATCCCAAGCTGAACAAGAGCAAAATGGAGTTCTTCAATGGTGACGGCGTGAAGTATGTGTACGACCACGATTCCATTCACGAATCCGTGAAGGAAGGTGAGCGTCCTGCTTACACCTACTTCCAGAGTGAGAACGCGGAAGTCATGTGCGATATGAAAAAGTTTTTCGAACTTGACGAGCAGATTCGCCTGAATGCCGTCTATGAGGAAAGCTGCGTGTTGGCTCTTGAGCGTTCCATTATTCCGTTCGGTACAGACTACGAAAAGGCTTTCGTTATGGCTTTGGAAAAGGTCTGTACTTCCATCACTTCCGGTAAGTTCCGCGAGTACGCTTGGGAGAATTACGATAAGGTTCGCAAAATGTTCAAGGAAGAGACGTTTGACCGCTTCTTCCAGCATGTTATGGAAGATAAGGTTGACATGGCGAAGAAGGCGGCTTAACCTAGCCGCCTTGATTGGAGAGCGAACATGTGCGGTATTTAATAAGTAAGGGTTGACACTTAATAAATACCAGCGTAACATAGTGCAACACAAAACGGAGTGTGAATGAATTGAGATTCGCTTCATACTCCGACCAAATTCTTTACGCGAATGTTGTATTTGGTGTAATATGGTATTCGTGCAAAAACCACTAGGAGTCTGTAGGTGGGCTTCGCCAGTGGGTATAGGGGATTGAGGTTCACCCTAAATTTTTACAATGGGGTCAAGGTGTTGACGGGTGGCACACGAGCTTTGCAAGCTCGGGGACAGGGTTCAATTCCCTGTGGCTCCACCAAAATTAAGATTTAAGCTGGTGTGGCCGAGTGGTTTAAGGCACTAGTCTTCCAAACTAGAGTCAGCAATGACCGCAGGTTCGAATCCTGTCACCCGCTCCAATTTTGATTTATAACTCCGCTTAGCTCAGCTTGGTAGAGCATCTGCTTTGGGAGCAGAGGGTCGGTTTGGGTTCGAATCCCAGCGGAGACCAATTTAAATTGCCTAAAGAGTTGGCAACGAAACGCTTCTATGCTATGATCTCTTAAAAATAGATGCGCGTCCAGTTGAACTCTTTACCACAGCGATGGGTGTAATTCACGGGACGTTAGCTCAGCGGTAGAGCGTCGCCCTTACAAGGCGAATGTCGTAGGTTCGATCCCTACACGTCCCACCACACGCAGGGTCCGACACTGCTTCTTGTCGGATAGACGCCAGAAAGGCGGTGACTTAGACGGGGAATAGGATCGTCCGCTGCCGGTGCGATTAATCCGGCATTCGTCCCACCAAGAAGCAACATGGAAGCTGCGACCCCCTCGGAGCGAACAGAGGCACACCGTGTGTTGACTTGTGAAACGAGACATGTTAAGCTAGACCGAAGTAGGTATTAAGCAAAGGCCCGCGATTACCCATATCGCCGGTAGCTAGCGAATGATGGGGTAGGGTAGAGGTTCCTACCACTTAAAATACTCGCTAGCAGCGGCATACGTCACTCTACGGGCGTATGCCGGGCACGGAGAGACACTTTCCGAGGGCTATGGCTCCGTGCAAGAATGAAGTCCTCCTTTTTATAGGTGATAGATGGAAACGATTAAAATTACACCTAACATGGTGTTCATACTGGAAACGGATACAGCCCTCCCCGACCAGCAGAAGATAGAATTGCTTGAACAATGGAATAAATTGTTTCCACAGAATCAGCTTCTAGTCGTGAAGAAGGGCACCATGAAAATCCTCGATATTCAAAATAGCCCGAATCAGTTGCGTTGACCCTGAAACGCTGCACCAAAAGCATCTGGTAGCTGAATGCAGGGAAATTCCGCGCATCTTCCAGCTTGTCCGCAAGCATGTCGAAGCCGGAAAGAAACTTGTCGTCCCGTCCGAGTATACCCTTGGCACCGGCCATGTCAAATTCTTCTATAACAAGCTTGGATACATCCATAAAATGTACTCTCAGCGTATTGACGAGATGAAGCGTAGGGGATATAATCCTTCCTACACTAACACGATGCTTGAAGATTACGCCGCCATTCCGCCTTCCTATTGGAAAGACTGGACACCGGACGAATAAATATACGAACAAATAAGGGAACAGCCATGAAACTTTCCAACCTCAAGAACATCAGTGAGTCGAGCCTTAGCCGTCTCCATTCCAAAATGACCTCTGGTATTGCGGGTGTGATTACTGCATATCGCTCTGAATACACCAAGAAGGAAAATCAGCAGCGTAATCGTTCGCTGGTTGCCAAGTTGTTGTCCCTCGGTTATAGTGTGACTGCGGTTCGCGGTAGCTATATTGAAAACTACGGTTCAGAGGACGAGAAGGAAGTTTCGGAGCATTCGTTCGTTGTCACTCCGCGTGATGAAAAGGGCGCAGAAACGCTTGAGCGTGACCTGATTGCACTCGGTCAAGAGTTCGATCAGGATTCGGTACTCATTATCAAAAACGGAAAGGGTGAGCTAGTGGGTACATCCAAGCGCGAGAACGCATGGCCGAGCTTCGGTGCTCGTGAGCCGGTCGGTAAGTTTAAGGGCGGTAAGGCGGCACAGTTCATGTCTCGTGTGAATGACCGTCCATTCGTCTTTGAGGAATATGAGTATCCGGGGACCATCAATGGTATCCGTGGTCTCAAGATTCTCGCATCGAAGCCGTGGCGAGAAATCGAAATTCCGGAAGATGAACAAAAGTAATAGATTAAGTCATAAAATAGTGTTGGCAAACTAAAAAAGTCTGCTACACTAGATAGAGTTGAGATGTGGGTATAGCTCAGCGGTAGAGCGTCTCCCTCGCAAGGCGAATGTACACGTCCCAATCAATGTCTTTCAGTAGTCAAGGGTGCGATGGTGCCACATCGCCGAGTAAGCTCTGGCACGAGCCGAAAGCCATCTGTTTCTTAAAGAAGGACAGATGGAAACTTGACATAGTATTAGTCCCAATCAATGGAATATATTATGGACACCTTTGAATATCAAGATTTACTTAAATTGGCGGCAGATGCAAGCAATATTGATATTGCTACTTTAGATGCGTCCGATTGGAATCCATTGGCCGATAATGGCGATGCCTTTCGTTTAGCTACGAATCTAAAGATCAATGTTATGTTTCTAAATTGGGCCGTAAAAGCCAAGCTGCACAACAGCGAATACGAAACCGATTGGATTGACTTTAGTCAATTCAATGGGGATGCGTATGCTGCAACTCGATATGCAATTGTAGCCGCTGCGGCGGAGATTGCACGAAATAAAATGAAATAACTTGACAACAGAATTTCTTGTGGTATTCTAAGATTGTCCCTTGTGACGACGCCATTCAGCCTTTCTGTTGGAAAGACTGGACACCGGACGAAAAAGCATTAATCAACCTCGCAAGAATCGCAGAGAGAATGCCCAGATGAAAACCATCGAAGAACTGAACGAGAAGTATCCAAAACTCTTCGCCGAGAGTGGAACCTATGTTCCCGAGGGTTGGGTTGAGCTTGTGACTTCCCTACTGAACAGCATGGGCAAGTGGCAGTGGCACGATGCTACTCGCAACGCCTATGTGACCAATCTGGACTTCGTTCAGGTTCACCAGATTAAGGAAAAATTCGGTGAGCTTCGATTCTACTTCGGCATCCACGACAAGGCGTACAATAATAATGGCGAGGATATAACTTCCTCGACGCTGGATTATTGCCGAGGAATGGTGGATTTCGCTGAATCCCTGTCGCGCACAATCTGTCAGGAGTGTGGAGCCAAGGGCAAGACGCGTAAAATCGGTGGCTGGTATGCTACCCTCTGCGACCAGCATCATGAGGCGGTAGTTAAAAGTCGAAAATGATTTCCATTGGATAAATACCTCATAGAAGCAGCATGGAAGCTGTGACCCCTCGGAGCGGTTGCGTAGCAGAGCGAACAGAGGCACAGTGTGATAAATAATGAATGCTGTTGACTTGTGAAACAAGTCTGTTAAGCTACACCAATCACGGATTGTTCAGGTGAAAGAGGGCCAGCAGGCCACACAACTGAACAAAGTGATA
>JAEHJW020000047.1_pt1 | contig 10207 bp, 9 predicted proteins | sample 9271431 | NCBI WGS metagenome assembly JAEHJW02
CGCAAACCGCCAGTCTGTGCCGAGGTATTCCGAGACACCATACTCGCCGACGCCATAGACTGGCGGCGTCCAGGTGGTGATGGTGATCGTGTAGCCCAGCGCCGCGGCAACCGAGATCAGGTATTCCGTGCTTTGGCCGCCGATCCCCGCGATCTTCGCGAGCAGCGCCGCGTGCCGCTGTCCCAGCGACGGGTTCGGCGCCATGCACGGGTCCGGCAGCGCATAGTCCTTCTCCCAGTCCGCCAGCAGTTGCACCGCCTGCGCCGGGTCGCTCTCCACGTCGAGCAGCTGCACCATCTCCGCGTGCAGCCCGTAGAACGTGTCGCCGATGCCGCCGGCCACGCCCGCGAGCGTGGTGTCCAGCGTGCGCGGCCACGCCCGCCCGCGCGGCAGCAGCGCCTGCACCGCCCGCTGGAACCCAGCCGCGGTATAGGCGGAAAACGGCGTCGAGGTCATTGCGCTACGTGAATGTTATCGTCGGTGCCGCGGGAATGTGCCCGGTCGCGAACACCACGTCCGCGCTCGGCGCCGTGAGGTCGAAGGAAACCACGCCATCCGCCGCGTCGATCGCCGCCTCGATCTGGCTGAGGAACAGCGTCCCCGGCGTCTGCACCGGGAACAGCGCGCCCGGCGGCAGCGGCGCGCTCACCCCGTCGCCGACAATCGCCGTGCTCCCGCTGCTCGGGCCGCCGATCGGCACCGTCGCCACCAGCGCGTCGAGCTGCGCGATCACCGCCGCCTGCAGCGCGCTCTGCGTAATCCCCGCCGTGCCCACCAGCCCGTGCACCGTGATCGCCAGCGCATCCGCCGCCGGCGCGAACACCACGCAGTCGGCGATCGCCGGCTTCGCCGCGTTCACCGCGTCCTGCACCGCCGTCACATCGGCCGAGAGCGGAATGTTGTTCGCCCGGCTGTCGATCACGAACGCGACATCGACCGTCCCAGGCCCGCGGTTGAGCGGCAGCACCCAGGCGCGCGTCGGCACGCCGGAAGCCTTGGCCCACGCCAGGAAGTCGCTCGCGGCACCGCCCTGCGGCGGCTGCCCCAGCCGCGCGAGCCCGCGCACGCGGTATGCCGCATCCGTCTCCGGGTCCGTCCCATTGACGATCCCGCTTGTGTCCACCGTCGCCGTCGCCTGCACGCCGGCGATCGCCGTCACCACGTTCAGCACCGCGCCGCTCACCTGGTTGCCGGCGGAGCCTGCCGCCTGCGCCACCACCGGCACGGAAATCGTCCCGCCGCTGCCCACCGTCGCCGCCGCCGTCGTCGCATAGCTCTGCGAGCCGTCCGCCGTCGCCACCAGCGTCGCGAGCGGGATCGGCGTGCCCTGCGCGCCGGAGAACACCACATTGCCCGCGGCCGTCGTCGCCTGGATGCGCGGCAGCCCCACCTCGCCCAGCCGCCGGTCGAGATACGGCGCCTCGGCGGAGGCGACGAAAAACTGTTTCGAAACCCAACCGAGCGCGCGATAGGCCGCCCACGCCACCGCGCCCACCACGTTGCCGACCACCGGCAACGTCGCGCGCGCCAGCGTCGTGTCCGCGCCCGGCACCCGCGCCGCCAGGTTCGCCAGCGCCTGCGCCCGCAGGTCGGAAAAGGAAGGAACGCTGAGCGGCATCAGCCCGGACTCCAGATCGTGTCAGCCGCCCGCGTGCTGCTGCCCGGCGAGCCAGCCGGCGGCAGGATCAGGCTCGTCGCCGGCGCGCCCTTCTCGAACTGCGGGCCGCCGATGCGAAGGGTGAGGTCCACCACCTGGCCCGCGTTCGCATAGACCCACACCATCGCGTCGGCCGAGGTGTTGCCGCCGGTGATGACCTGCGGGTTCGCATAGCGCGTCCAGGCGTATGGCGTCGCGCAGATCAGGCCCGGATATTCGGTCGTGCCGCCATATTGCCCCATCTGCAGCGAGAGCGTCTGTCCCGCCGGAAGCGTCCCGCTGACGATCTGCGCCCAGCAGGACTCGGTCCACGTGTCGCCGTTGACCACCTCGGCGTTCGAGTTGTCGAGGTAGACGTTGATCGCGAGCCCGGTCCCGGTCCCGCCCATCGTCCCACTGACGCCGATATCGAGATACGGCACACCGTTGTAGGTGCCGCTGCCGACGATGCTGCCGGTCAGCCCCGTTCCGAAGCTGATTCCCCAGTCCGGCGGAGTCGTCCCCGGCGTCCCCGCAACCGCGCCCTCGGCGCGCGGGTTGCGCACATAGTTCGTCGCCGCCGCCTCGACCAGGTTCCCCACCTGCGCGCCAGCCACGAACAGCGGCCGCAGCACGTTCGGCCCCACCTCGACGAGCGCGCCGGCGGCGTCCAGGAACGTCGCGTTGCTCGGCCTCGCGTCCAGCACGATCGTCGACGGCGGCGCGATCCCCGGCGCCGGCCCCGTCACGGACCACGCATAGGTGAACTGCCGCGTCGCCCCATCCTGCTCGATGGTCACGGTCAGCTCCAGCACCCCGAGCGATCGCGAAACCGCAGTCGCATTCACGCTCTGCGCCACGCCGTCGCGCACCATCCACGCCAGCGCCGCCTTCGCGTAGCTCTCCGCCCGCGCCAGCGTCTCGCGCGTCAGCAGCGCCCGGTCGAGCAGCCACAGTTTCGAACCCGTCACATCCGGCGGCGTCGCGCCCTGCTCGCCGGCATCGATCGGCAGGTCGCCCCACCACCCGCGCGGATCGCCGCTCCCGTCCGGGATCGCGTCGCCCGCATCCGCCGGCGCGTCCGTGAACAGCGAGATGACAACGGCCGTCTCCAGCCCGTCGTCCATCGCCAGGTCGCCGGCCGCGAGCGCCATGTCCGCGCGCCCGAGCGCCGGGTCCCAGATGAGCGCCACGTCCGCCACTCACACCTCCTGCGGGGTAGGGGTCGAAGTTTGCGGCGAGGAGGTCCCCGTCTGCACGTTCGGCACCAGGTGCGTGTGCTCGTTGTAGATCGTCCGCTGCCCGGCCATCGTTTCGTTCTGCGTCGTATAGTTGTCCGTGATGTCGCCGCTCACCAGCAGGCTGCCGGTCACCACCACGGTCCCGTTGTTCATCATCACGACCTTGGCGCCGCTCGCATCCTGCATCGTGAGCCTGCCGTCCGCCGTGAAGTGGAAGAACGTCCCGCTCGCGTGCTTCGCGCCGAACTCGCCCGCCGCGCTCGCCACGTTCTGCCCCAGCGCGTCGCCGCCGAGCGCCACCACGTGGTCGCGCGTTCCCATCACCTGCAGCAGCACCACGTCGGCCCCCGCCGGCAGGTTCGCGAACCAGCCATAGGGGTGCAGCACCTCCACGCTCTGCTTCGTCTCGCCGGCGAGCCCCGTCACCTGCGCGAGCGAGCGCCCCGCCAGCGCGCACGCCACGATCTTCCCGCGCGTGATCGCGGACCGCACCATGTGGTGCACGCGCTCCAGGCTCATCGAATGATGCCCCCAGCGCCGCCGTTCGCGTTCCAATCGATCCCGCTGCCGCGCCCGTGTCCCTTCCGCCCGCGCTTCTTGTAGAGCCGCACCTGCCCGGGGTCCGGCGTGTATCCCGCGACCGGCCCCACCGTCATCGTCGTCGTGCTGCCCGCCTGGTCCGTGAGCTCGAACTGCACCTGCACCACCAGCAGGTCCTGGTCCACGCCGAGCAGGTCGGAGCTCACCGCCGCGATCTGGTTCGGCGTCCACAGCGACCCGTCCGGCTGCCGCCATCCCTGCACGGTGATGGTCGCCTTCGTCGCCTGGCCGGCGCTGTACTGGCGCATCCAGTTCGCCCGCGCCTGCAGCTGCGCCTGCGTCATCTGCGTCTCGCCCAGCGTCACGCGCGGCCGGAACCGCGGCACCCCGCTGTCCGCCGCCGTCGCCTCCTGCTGCGTCAGCACCGCCGTGGCGCCGGCCGTGAGCCCGTGCTGCGCCTTCACGATGTATTCGGAAAACCGTTTCGCCCCGGAAATCGTCGCCGCCGCGTGCAGGATGTTCTCGCCTTCCACCAGCCGCCCCGGCGCCTGCGCGCTGCCCGCCGTCGTCAGCACCAGCTCGCCGTTCGCGTTGTCCGTCAGCAGCACGCCCGCCATGCGCCCCAGCCGCTCGAGGAACCGGAACGCCGTCTCCCCGCGCTCGATCGTCGCATCCGCCACCACGCTCGAGGCGAGCGGCGTCTCCACCACCACGCCGATGCCGAACATCGCCGCGATCGCCCGGCAGATCGCCGCGAACGGGTAGCCCGCATATTGCCCACCCGGAATATCCGGCGTGCAGTCCACGAGGTCTTCCGTCTTGCTGCGCCCCGTCACCCGCACCGCGTGCTGGTTGGGCCCGAACGCCGGCGCCACCGTGTCCACGTAGCCCGTCACCAGCACGTCGCCGCCCACCATCAGCACCGCCGGGGCAAAGGGCAAAATCCGCCACGGGAGGTCCTGGGGAGCCCAGCGGCCCATCACCGCGATGTCGAAATCCGCCACGCACCGGTCGATCCCGCGCGTGACGCGCAGCTCCGTCCAGCCGCTGAACCGGCGCCCGCCGATGGTCAGCGTGATCGTCTCCGGCGTGCTCATGCCGCGAGCGCCACGCCCACGGGCGGCATGAACAGCGGCTGCGCCACGTCGTTCAGGTCCTCGAGCTGCCCGGCCCGGCTCGCGTCCCGGTACAGCCGCTGCGCCAGCACCAGGCTCGGCACCGGCACGCCCGTCTCATAGCCGCCCAGCTGCGGCAGCGCCTGCGCGCGCGCGATCATGTCGCGCATCGCCAGCACGATCAGCCCGCTCCATGCGTGCCACAGCGCGTCCTCGCCCGCATCCGCCGCCGCCTGCGCCTGCGCGTCCAGCAGCGCCAGCAGCTGCGCCCGCGCCGTCTCGGCGTCGTTCGCGGAAACCCAGTCCGCGTTCGCATAGACCTGCGCCAGCGCCGCCACGGCGTTGCCTTGCACCAGCGCCACCACGGCCGCCTGCTGCGCCGCCTGCGCCGTGCTCTCGCTGCCCACGCCGCCCACCGCCGGCAGCGTGGCGCCGAACGTCGCGAGCTGCGCCAGGCCGCCGGAAGGGTCCGCCGGCACCGCGATCACGAACGGCGAGCCCGCCACCGGGTCGTCCACCGTCGTCGCCGTCGCCTGCGCCGCGATGATCGCGGCCGCCATGCCCTGCGTCGCCGTCTGCACCGCGGCCGCTGTCGCCGTCGTGTCCGTGGGCGCCGCGCTCACCGCCGCGATCTCCGTGCCCAGGCTGCCCACCGTGTCGAACGGCAGCCCCAGCATCGCGGAGGCCGCGCTCTCCAGCAGCGTCACCGGCGCCGTCGTCGCCAGCGTGATCGCCGCGTAGGCCTCGGATATCACCACCAGCGCGGAGGCCACGCCGTCGAGCAGCGCGGACGCCGTGTCCGCCCGGCTCAACGGGCTCAGGTCCGGGTTCGCCTCGACGAACTCGATGTTCAGGCTGCAATAGCCGCCCGCGTCGCGGTGCTCGGAAAAATCCACCACCGCGGCGGAGCACGTGATCTCGCCCATCGTGTAGTGGACGAACACGCCCGGCGAGCCATGCGCTTCCACCGCCTCGAGCAGCGCGTCCCGCTGCGCCTGGTAGCCCGGCCCCACCACATACGCGGTGATGCGGAAGCTGCGCGGCAGCCGCCCGAGGTCTTCCGTCGCCGCCCCGTCGCGCAGCGGCGCCTGGTGCACCACCAGCCGCCGGCCGCCGCGCCCACCGGACTGCTCCGTGTAGAACGGCACGCCGCGGAAGCTCGCCTGCCGCAGCGTGAACCCGAGCAGGGCCTCGATGGAGGTGAGAACGGAATCGGACATCAGTCGATCATCACCACGCCGGGCTGCGCGAACCCGACATCAACCTGCGGCGCGTCAGCGATGCCCGCATGCTCGGTCTTAACCCGCGTGCCCGGCGGCGCGCCCGTGAGCGCGACTGATACCTTCACGTGCCCATGCTGTGGCGCAGCGGCCGCCGCTGCCGCACCTGGCCGCAGGAAGGTGTGCGGCCCACCGCGATACACGCGCGGACCCACTGCGGCATTCGCCGGCGGCGAAATCCCCGGCGTCCCGGTCGCCCCGTTTTTCGATTTGGAAGCCCCGCCTAGCCCGAGCTCACGCCCGGCCCAGCTGTTCGCCGCCCACTTCACCGCGCCCTCGATGTTCGCGACGATCGGCTGGATCTTGTTCCACACCCATTGGAACGCATCGACGATGCTCTTGATCTCGAACTTGATCGCCCCGATCGCGACATTCCAGACCGCCTTGATCGCGTCCCAGAACTTCACCATGTACGGCTTGATCGAGGCCCAGTTCTCATAGATCAGGAGCGCCGCCCCCGCGATCGCGAGCCCGATCAGCACGATCGGGTTGGCGTCCAACGCGACGGTGAGCGCCATCATCACGCCCTTGAGCGCGCCGAAGATGTGCATGGCGCTGCTTACCGCCGTCAGCAGCGGCGAGCCCAGCGCCAGCACCATCGCGCCCACCACCACCTTGATCCCGCCGAGCGAATGCGCCACGGACGAGATCGTCCCGAACCAGTGCTGCATGTCGCCGATCACCTTGTGCAGGTCGATCGTGCGCACCCACTTCACCAGCTCCCCCACCGCGCCCGCGATGTTCGTCGAGATCCAGTCACGATTTGCTGCAATCCAGTCCGCCATCTTGGTCACGATAGGCCCAAGGATCGGCGCCAGCTTCGTGCCGATCTCCATGCTGAAGCCGCTCACGGCGACACTCAGCTCGACCCAGCTCTTATGGAACCCATCGAGCTGCTTTTTCGCTAGGCCGGTGGGAAGGTAACCATATTTCTTGAAGGCCGCATGATATTCGGCAAGACCGGCGGCGCCCTTGAGGAGGATGGGGATCAACGCGGCGCCGCCGCGCCCGAAAATCACCTGCGCCATCGCGTTGCGCATCGTCGCGCTCGTCGTGTGCTCGAACGCGTCGGCAAGCTGCGGCAGAATCTGCGACGCAGTGAGCGCCTTGCCGTTCGCGTCGTGCAGCTTGATCCCGAGATGCGCAAAGAGGGCCGCGGCTTCCTTGTTCTTGCCCCGGCTCACGTCTCCCATGGTTCGCGACAGGCGGAATAGGCTGCTGGTGAGGGTCTGCGTGCTGACGTCGTTCTCTTTCGCCGCCATGGACAGCGTCGCGAAGGAGCTGATCGAGACGCCAGCCTGCTCGGCGCTCGTCTTCATCTGGCTGAACGCCTCGCTCGCGGCGTTCGTCATCTCGATCAGCCCTACCAGGCTGCCCGCGCCGCCCAGCGCGCCGAGCGGTGCGACCATCTCAGCGAACGCCCCACCCACCTCGCGCGCGATGCCGCCGAGCTCGCCGAAGTGCCCACCGAGATTGCGCACATGGTTCGACAGCCGCTGGAAGATGCCGAGATGCGCCTCGCCGCCCTTCACGCCGGCGGAATGCATCTTCTTCTCTTCCGCGCCGGCCTTCCCCTCTGCCGCCGTCAGCGACTTCACCGCCGCGGTGATGCCGTGCACCGGCTCGCTGACCTTGTCGACGGCCTGGATGATCGCCTTGAAGACCGCGCCGCTGCCCGATTCCTCGGCGGCCATCCGTCACCCCTTCATCGCGTCGGCCTCGGCCTCGGCAATGCGTTGCATCTGGTTCCAGTAGATCAGCAGCTCGGCCGGCGTGACCCTCAGGACGGCGAGGTCGCCCCACCAGCGAGCGCACTCGAAGTATCGGTCGAGGAGCCCGCTGGCATCGTAGGGTCCAGCATCTGCGCCGCCGCCAGCCCGGCGCCGAGCGCGTCGAGCGCGGACAATCCCTTCACCGTGCCGGCGGGCACGTTGCTCGCCACGCGGTCAGCGAGCGCGATCGAAAACCCGATCTTGTCGGCGTCCATGTCCGGCAGCCCGATCAGGTCCGTGCCCGTCGGCTCGCGGAACTGCAGCACGGTGATCGTCTGGTCGATCACGCGGATCGGCTTCCTCAGCGTGTAGCTCGTCACGCGGTGATCTCCACCGCGGACGTGCCGCTGAACTTGAGCGCGCCGATCTCGCCGGCATCGACCTTGATGTCGGGGTCATCGATCTGGAACGCGCCGTAGACCATGTAGCTCTTGCCGTTGTTGAGCTTGATCTGCAGCGTCGTGTTGCCGTTGATCGCCTTGAGCGCGGAAACGCTCACCGCCGGCCCGTCGAGCGCCGTCATCGTCACGTCGGGCGGCAGCGTCTCGGTGGTGAAGCCGGCGATGGAGCCGTCGCTCGCCGGCACCGGCTTGCGCCCGATCCCGCCCAGCTTCACGGCCATGTCGGCCTTCACCTGATAATAGGCGCCGTCCAGGTAGAAGCTCGCGACGCCGCCACGTTCGATTGCAGCCATGGGAACTCCCTCCTATTACGCCGCGGCCTGCAGGGCCTGGAGATGGAACTGCGTCAGCACCGCGAAGATCCGCAGGCCGCTCACCAGGTACGGGTCGAACAGCACATCGACCCGCGTGTTGTCGTTGGCGTTGCGCTGCACGATGAGCCCCGTGGTGAACGCCGCGGTGTCGTCGCACAGCCCGGCGTCGACCAGCTGCGCGTACTGCGCCACCAGCTCCGCCTTGATGATGCCGGGCGTGACGATCACCGGCACGTCGCCCGGCGGCGTCACCGGGATCTTCGTGCCGTCGTCGGCGATCAGCGCGCGCGGGAACTTCTGCACCACCGCGCCCTTGAGCTGCCGCACCACCGCCATCAGCGTGAACATCGTCTCGGTGTCGAGATAACTCGTGTCCGGCTGGCCACCGCTGTTCTTCTGGTAGGTCGTCACCGCGCGCACGATCTGCGCGACGCCACCGCTACCATAGGCCGCGACCGCGATGCCGGTGGAAAGCAGGCTCTGTTGCTGCGTGAACGTGAAGTCGCTCGCGGAGGGCGCCGGCAGCACGCCGCGCAGCACCAGCGTCTGAACCGGCTGGTTCGGCTGGTTCACGGAGGAAACCGCGAACTGCGCCATGAACGCCGGACCCCAGATCCACGGCGGCGTCGGGCTCGCCTGGTTCACCCCCAGAACGGTGAGGTGCTGGTCGTTCAGCAGCGCGCCGTACGTCAGCAGGTTCGCCACCGTGTCACTGTGCGCGGTGAAGACGCCGCCATAGAGCGCCTGGTTGAAGCTCCAGCGCCCGGTCGCATCGTTCATCATCGCCGTGGTGTCGCCCAGCGAGGTCGCGTCGCTGTAGGCCGAGTAGATGAAGTCGAACGCCTGGTTGCCGAGGATCGTCGCGATGGTCGAGAGGCTCGGGTCCGTCGCGCCGCCCGTGAACGCGGTGATGGCGATCGTCAGCCCCGCCGGCGTCGCCTGGCCGCCCTCCGCGCCGAGGAAGTTGAGGATGATCGGAACCTGGTTCCCGAGCGTGCCCTTGTTGGCCGCGGTCAGCGTCACCGTCCCCGTCGCCGCCGCCGCCGTGAACGGCAGGTAGGGCGCGGCCGTGAGTGCCGCCGCGATATTGCCCGCGACCACCGTCGCCGTGTCGCCGTTGGTAACCCCCACCTGGATCGGCGAGACCGCACCGGACTGGCCAGGCACGCAGCCGGCATAGATCCACAGCGTCCCGTTCGCCGTCGCGGTGCCCGTGACGGCGATCGTGCCTGTCGCCGCCGTCGCGCCAGAGCCATCCGCGAGCGGGAGCGCCCACAGCTCGCCGGTGGCATCGTTCGCGCGGTAGGCCGCGATCTGCGCCGCGAGCTGCGACCGCGCGCCGAACGTCGCCTGCGCCCACGCGACGGAGGGCACATAGGTCGGCACCGCCGCGACCGCGTTGATCGTCTGCCCGATGATGAGCCGCCGCTGGTTCGGCACGGTGCCGCCGGCCGCGACGTTGCTGAACTCCGCGTAGAAGAACGGCACGCGGACGTTCGAGGGGATGTTGGCGAAGGGGATAAGAGAGGCGGACATCGTCGCCCTTTCAGGGTGTGAGTGTGACCTGAGCTTCGATCGCCTGCGTTCCCGCGGGCGGCGTCGTCGTCAGCGTCACCAGATCGAGCGGCGTGGTGACGCGCGGCCTGTAGCTTTCCGTCCAGATCAGCTCGAACTGCATGCGCCCATCGCCGACGATCAGGTTCTGCCTCGGCTCGAACAGCCGCCGCGTCTTGATCGACCCGATCCGCGTCACCAGCGTCGGCCATACCGGATCGCCGAGCAGCGCGTCCCGCGCCTGCGAGAGCAGCGTGTCGAGATCGGCGACCGCGTCCGCGCGCCGCGCCCGCTCGACCATTCCCTGCACAACCAGCTGCAGGGTCACGTCGAACGCTGGAACCGTCCCGCCAT
>JAEHJW020000872.1_pt1 | contig 10207 bp, 8 predicted proteins | sample 9271431 | NCBI WGS metagenome assembly JAEHJW02
TCGCTCCACACTTTTCTACAAATTCTGGAAGTCAACTTATTTGAGAAAAAGCCTATCATATTATTAAATTCCGAAGCTCTTAAGCAAACCACCGAAGAACGCTGTCCGTCGAACCGGCTGACATTATGCGGAAATTAACCGGACAGTAGTGTTTTTGCCTTTCCTCGCCTCCTTTTTAAATTCCTTAATGTCTTTTTTATGCTCTTTCACCATTTGTTTCATATATTCACGATCGAAATCGACACCGTGCAACTTGGACAATTTGTCATATGTATACTGACCTAGAGGTTTCATTATCTTCCGGTTTTCTTTTCCAAAAACTCGAGTTCCGTCCTGCTCCTTCCGACAGCGTACGGCACGTGCCCGAGGTCCTTCAAATGCTGTCCCGATGGACTCTGACAGGAGTTTAGCCGCTAAAGGGCAAAATGTTCTATTTTTCCTGTAAGTTCATGTAGTTGCACCATGCAAACCTGTAAGACCCTGCTACATTCGACAACCTTTTTATCAGTAATACTGAATAAAAGCGCATAATTGTATACGATTAGCATTGACATACGTAAGACCCTGTTATATCCATGATCTCACTATGGCGCACCTTCATAAAAAAATAAAAAACGGCAGGCCCTATTACTACGTCCGGGAGATGGCCAGGGTGAACGGCAAGCCCAAGGTGGTCAAGCAGATCTATCTTGGCCCCCCCGAGCGCATCCTCGCCCTCGTCAAGGGAGATAAGGATGCATGTTCCCGAATCTCGGTCCAGGAATTCGGTGCGCTTTGGCTCGCCAACCAGATTGAGGAGAGAATCGGTCTCATATCGATCATAGATGCCGTGGCGCCTAAAAAGATTCGTGAAAGCGGACCCTCAGTCGGCGAGTATTTCATTTACGCTGTTTTCAACCGCATGATTGATGCCTGTTCGAAAAACAGTCTCGCCGAGTGGTACAGGGGAACTGCCGTGCAGCACATCCGTCCCGTTGACATCGACGCCCTTAGCTCGGAGCGGTACTGGAAGAGATGGGAGCGGGTGAGCTGTGAGGCCATTGAGCGGATTGCAGCCAAATTTTTCAAGAAAGTGGCGGAGGTTCAAAGTTCCCAGTCCGATTGCTTTCTCTTCGACACCACCAACTATTTCACCTACATGGCGGGAGACACCGCGTCCGCACTCGCCAGACGGGGCAAGAACAAGGAGGGTAAAGACTGGCTGCGACAAATCGGGGTGGCCCTGCTTGTCGCCCGCGATACTCAATTGCCTGTTTTCTATCAGGAATACGAAGGAAACCGACACGATTCCAAAGAGTTTGAACAGAGCCTTGAGACGATCGCATCGGCCATGAGGCGGAGTTCGGGCGGGGAGGACAGAGAGCTCACCATTGTTTTCGACAAAGGCATGAACTCCGAAGACAACTTCTTCATAGTCGACACCATGCCCGGCATCCACTTCATCACCACATATTCGCCCCATTATGCCGAGGATCTCATGAGAATCAAGCTCGGCGAGTTCGACCTGGTGGACACCCCGCGAAACCGGGAGCTCCAAAGCATAGGCCGGGAAGACGACAGGCTTGTGGCGTGGAGAACTGAGGGAAAATACTGGGGCAAGACGCGAACCGTCGTCGTCACCTACAATCCTCGTACGGCTGCAAAGCAGAGGTACGCCTTTGACAAAAAGCTCCTCAGTCTCCATGAGAGCCTTGGCGAACTCCGCGAAAAAGTGCGCACACAGAAGAAACACTGGACCGATAAGGACAATGTTGAAAGCTGCTACAACGAGGCCTGCGGAAAGCTCCATCTTCCAAAGGACCTCTACGACGTCTCCCTTGAGAAGGACGGAGTCAAGCATCGGCTCTTTTGCAAAAAGAATCACTACCGCATTGGCCGATACCTGCAAAAGTTTGGGAAAAACATCCTCATAACCGATCAGACCGCATGGTCGACGGAGGAGATCGTGCGGGCAAGCCTCGATCGCTACATGGTCGAGAAAGCCTTTCGCCAGTCAAAGGACGACGACCTGGTCAGCGTATTTCCTGTCAGGCACTGGACGGACAGCAAAATACGCTGTCACATTCTGACCTGCATCGTTGCCCTCACTTACCTGCGCCTCATAGAGATCGAGCTTCAACGCCATGATCTTTTGACCACGGCCGCAACGGTCATGGAGCACATGAGGCGGCTGCATTCCTGCCTGTGCTGGACGGAGAACAACATAGCGCCACACCGGCTCATTGAAGACCCCACCAAGATCCAGGCCCAAATCCTTGAGGCATTTGGCCGCAAAGTGGTCAATGGGGTCTTACAACTCGTCTAGCCATAAACCATTGACTAGACTACACTTAATCCTTTTTTTGCCGCTGAGCGGCTAAACTCCTGTCTGAGCAGGAATCTGCAAAAGAGGGGACGATAGGGGGGAACCGGTATTTTGACAGATCCGCCTACCCGGTGGACAAGCGGCCGGTGCTTTGTCCATTTTGATCCCTAAATTGCACCCATGGAAGAATCGGAAACCAGAACTCCCCCGGAAGCCCCTTCCGGTCGATGGCTCCAAACCGATATTCCGGCCAGGCTCGACCGACTGCCCTGGAGCCGCTGGCATTGGCTGGTGGTTATCGGTCTGGGAATTACCTGGGTCCTCGACGGTCTTGAAGTCACTCTTCAGGGTGCCGTCGCCACGGTCCTTCTGGATTCCCGCACACTGGGACTGACGGGGGCGCAAATAGGTCTCACCGTCACCGGCTACCTTCTCGGAGCGGTCCTTGGGGCCCTTTTTTTTGGATATCTCACCGATCGGCTTGGTCGCAAGAAGCTCTTCATGACCACTCTTACCGTATACCTCATCGCCACGGCTCTAACGGGTCTTGCATGGAATTTCGGCACCATGTTTTTCACCCGCTTTTTGACCGGAACCGGTATCGGGGGCGAGTATGCGGCCATAAATTCCGCCATAGACGAACTCATTCCCGCAAGGGTCCGAGGCAAAACCAACCTCATAATCAACAGCACCTTCTGGTTGGGAACCGCCCTGGGGTCCGCGGCCTCACTCCTTTTCCTGGATCGAAACATATTTCCGATCGACCTTGGCTGGCGGCTGGCCTTTCTTTTCGGGACCGCGCTCGGACTTGTCATCATTGCCATGCGCCGGTTCATTCCGGAAAGCCCGCGATGGCTTATGACCCACGGACGCATGGAGGAAGCGCAAAAGATCGTCGAGCAAATCGAGGCGCTGGTGCGCTCCGAAATTTCCCGCGAGCTTCCGCCCCCGGCCTCCGATGTTCTTCGAATCAGGGCCGACTATCACCCGGGGCTTTTCGAAATCGTGCGAACCATTCTCAAAAAAAACTGGCGAAGATCCCTTCTGGTTCTGTGTCTCATGGTCTCTCAAGCCTTTTTCTACAATGGTGTGGGCTTTTCACAGCCACTCGTGCTCGCATACTACTTTCGGGTGGCCCCCGACCGGGTCGGCCTCTATCTGTTGCCGCCGGCACTGGCAAACCTTCTGGGACCTATAAGCATCGGCCATTTTTTCGATACCGTGGGCAGAAAGCCCATGATAACGGCCACCTATGCCCTGTCCGGAATTCTTCTGCCCCTCATGGCCATGGCCCTCGCCGCCCAAGCCCTCACCGGCGTGACCCAGACGATTTTTCTGTGTCTGATTTTTTACGTCGCCTCCTCAGCGGCAAGTTCGGCCTACCTGACGGCAAGCGAGATATTTCCGGTCGAAGCCCGCGCCATGGCCATAGCGCTTTTTTATTCGGCGGGAACGGGTGTGGGAGGGGCCGCGGCCCCCGCGCTTTTCGGCGCCCTCGTGCCGATGGGTGCCCACAGCTTGATGTATGGATATTTCGCGGGCGCCGCGCTCCCCGAGGGCCACTTGAAAATCCCCCACTTGTGGCCGGGTCAAAATCCCCCGGGCGACAGTGGAAAAATAACCTACCAACAACCTGCTCAGTGGTCCATTGTTATTCCTTTTTCATCCTGAGATTTTTGTTTGTTTTCCGTCAACCTCATGGAAGCCTCTTTCAGGCGAAAGCTCTTGCCTTCGAACTTGAGCAGACGGCCCCGGTGGAGCAGACGGTCCAGGACGACGGATGAGGCGGCGTTATCTCGCAGAAGCTTTCCCCAGTCATCAAGGGGGCGATTTGAGGTAATCAAGCTGCTTTTCCTGGAAGAATAACGATTCATGATGACATCCAGCAAATCGTCCGCGGCTTGTTCAGGCATGTTTTTACGCAGAAAAAGGTCGTCGATGATCAGAAGATCGGTTTCGGAGAAGAGCTTGGTCACCCTTTTTCTGCGTTTTAGCTGAGCAGCTTCGAAGATGTCTTCAAAAAAGACATGGGCCTCGCGATAGATGACTTTATGGCCGGACTGAATGGCCGCGTTGGCCACCGTTTTAGCTATATGACTTTTCCCGGTTCCCGGCGAGCCGATCAGCAGGGCGTCGCCGCCCTCTCGGATAAACCTGCCGCCGACCAGTTCATAAATTTCCTTTTTGGGCAGCTTCGGGTTGAAGCCCCAGTCAAACTCCGTAAGAGTTGGCCGCTCCGTGAGGCCGGAGGCCTTGAAGCGGGTCTCGCAAAGCCGCGAGCTGCGATAATCGACCTCGTCTTGCACCAGGCAGGCAAAGACTTCCGGGAAGGAAGCGCCCTGATTGGCCTGGATGAGTCTGGTCTCAAGCGTTGCGTTCATTCCATTGAGTCGAAGCATCCCAAGAAGTTTTTGGATTTCTGCTAACTGCATGTCCATCGGTTCTGGCTCCTCTTTTCTTTTTCATCCAGTGCTTCATTGTTCTAAATGACACCCTGCTCACGCAAGCCTCGAAGCTGTTCGACCGGCATGTCGCCAGGATCTTGAGCGACGCTCGGGATCGACCCGATACCCTGGCCGCTACCGAATACACTCCGATTCCAGTCAAACACGCTCACATCGAAGCCATGGCGCAAAAGCTGTTCGGCCGCACGCCGTGCCCCTTCTCGACCGGCCTGGTCCCGGTCCAGAAACAACACGATACGAGAAAAGCCGATGCGGGAGCGCATCCACTCCAACCGCTCGATCTGTTCGGCGGAGATGTGTGCCCCCATCAATGCCCCGACATTGCGGCAGCCAGCCTCCACAAGCTTTGCCGCATCAAAAAAACCCTCCACAAGAACCAAGCCGGACGCACCGGTTTGACTGCAAGCCTCCACATCGAGCAGGAGTTTGTCCTGGTTGTAGATTTCCAAACCTTTCCGAAACGGATAGCTCCAGTACTTTCCGTCCGATTTTTCCTGTTCCGGAGTGAGCGCCCGTCCACTGTGGCTGAGGATGATCGGTTGCAGATGGCAATCCTTTTCCCGGATTCCGCGAACTTGGAACACCAGCCGGGAGTTCAAGGGAGAGGAGGCTTTGGCTCCCGTTCGATGAGGCAAAAAACCGCAGCCAAGATAACGGCAGGTTGCGGCCGATATGCCCCGGCGTCCCCACTCGGGATGATCGGTGCGCAGCCAGGGGCGAAGGTCGACCTCCACGGGGCGATTGGCGCTATCCAGGCTCGAAGACCGGTGATGGGCAAGTGAGTCCGGTTTAGAATCGGAGGCAGGCCGGGTTGAAGGTGAAGCGCTTGATATTCCTTCGGCTTCCATCCACCTGGCCACCTCGAACATGGACATTTGCCGGCCTTGCATGCGCAACATCTCCCGGCAAAATTGCATAATGCCGCCGCCCTTGCCGCTGCTAAAATCCTTGTAGACGTTTGCCGACAGGCTTGCGTGCATCGAGGCTCGTTCCTCGAGAGTAAAAGGGGATTTGAGCCAGATCTCGTCGTCGCGGCTGCGCCGTTTGTCATCAACGCTTAGTCCAAAGACCTCGATCACCCTGTACCAGCTTGCCTGTTGCCAGACTCGGCGAATATCCATCCTCCCGTCGACCTGTGGCCTGGAACAGGGGATTTCGATTTGAACCGGTATACCCGCGGAATCCGCCCGGGCGGCATGCTGGTTCCAAAAAGCGGCGTAGTCTTCACCCGAACGGATCAATGGATGGTTTTGCGTGAGCTTTTCCGATTGATCGGCTTTTCTTTCCTGTGCTTCGGCCGCCATGCTCTCCACCATCCGCCGCAACGCCTTCGAGCTTCTCAGTCCATTATCCTTCGCAAGCTCCGCCGCTTTTTCGATACAGCAGGCCGGATAGTGCCGAACCAGATTCACCAGGCCATACATGCGGCGTTGGCCGCTGCGGCCTTCCTCGTTAAACCATTTCTCGCACAGGCTGAAAGTGTGCGGGCCGATTGCCTCGGCTTGAGAAAGCAGTCTGTCGGTTTCTCTGGAAGGATTGAAAATCCGGTCCTCCGGCTTCATTATGAGCGATCCCGCCCGCGTGCTCTTCGGATGCCTGCGAATGATCTCCATCCGGAGAGGGTCCAAAATTTGTATCCCTTCATCGAAGATCCTTACTGTAACGTGACTTCCTATCGGAGCAGGAGCAGCCGCATAGTAGGAGTTGCCCACCTGGATCGTTCCATCGTCGTAGACGGTTCTGTTTTCCTGCTGAAAATAGCGAAAGGGCATGAGCGGCAGCTCGTTGAGATACGGCTTTTCTTCCTGGAACATCTCCTCCACCTGGCGTTTGGCCCGGCCGTGGATGCGCGGCGCCGCCCATCGGCTCTCCCAATGCATCAACCACTCGTTTTGAGCCTCGATACTGTCGAATTTACGGCCTTTCAAGGCGGTGGTCTGGGTGTGTTTAATCCCGTTTTCCACCGTTCCTTTCCGGTCCGGGTCCTCTACCCTTGCAGGATCGGCAACCACGTCGTAGTGGTCGAGCATGGCGGCATACAACGGATTAAGATCCGGCTCGTAGATGTCGGGCTTGATCACGCCTTCCTTAAGGTTATCCAGGGTGACGTATTGGGGGCAGCCGCCAAAATAACGGAACGCTTCCTCATGCAGCTTGCACCATGTTTCCTTGCTTGATTTCCATACCGTCTTGCGGAAGGCCCGCCCGGAATATTTAAGCGTCATGACGAACAAACGCGGACGCCGGTAATTGCCGTTGGAATGAAGAGTCAGTGCCCCCTGGCCATAATCGACCTGCGCTTCTTCTCCCATCAAAAATTCAAGCCGGTCGAACTGCCGGGGGTCTTTTTCCCTGAGCCCTCTAAGAAATCTTTTCACGGAGTTGTAGCGATGGGTGAAAGCGAACAGTTCCACCAGATCCTGGTAGATGGCCATGCCATTGCGGCCAAGCCTCAACTGTTTCTCGATCCACTCCCGATGCTGTTCACATGCTGAGCGGGCGTGCTTGGGCGCCTTCACTTCCCGACCCGGTGGCCGGGGTGGGGGATTTTGCGCCCCTGACTCCTCGGACCCGGTGGCCACATCCTGCTCGGTGGGGGATTTTAAATCCTCGCCCTCTTTGGGAGTCACCATATCGAGCGACCGGGCATATCTTCGGATGGTTTTTCGATCGATCCCCGTCTTCCGTTCGATTTCCCGTTGACTTACGCCCTTGCTCAGCAATGTCTTGATCGTAGCTTGCAAATCCGGCTTCAAAACGTTCATCCTTCCCGCCTCCCGTCTGTGTAATTTCAACAGATGGGAGCTTTTACGTTCTGTCGCCGTTCGGAGTAGTTTTTTTCGAAAATCAGACTCGTTTAGTGGAGGATTTTGAAGTGGCCACGGGTGGGGGATTTTGGGTGGCCCTCAGGGCATCACCGTGCGAGAAGGGAAGGCCGTAACATACACCAGGCCTGCCGTTGAATCGGCAAACAGTTCGGCCAGCTCGGCGTGACGTTTGGCGTCAACAGGGCCGTGGCTGGTTACGGATTCGACCAGCAGAAGCCAATTTTTATCAGGACACAAAAGAACCACGTCCGGCATTTTGCCGTGAGAATCAACCGTCACGGCTAAATCGGCCAACAGCTTTTCATCGAAATAGCCCCATTTCTCGCCGGTATCGCCGACATAGACCAGGACACAACCAGGCGCAAAACGCGGCGCGAATTCCTCAACTATCGCCTTGATGAGCAAGCTATGCTCGCCAGGGCTGATTTTGATTTCTTTCCCTGCGGCGATTTGAACCGGCACAAGGTTTTGCACGCGCTCTTTCGCGTAACGCTGCGTCAGGGTTTCCCTAACAGCAAGAAAAGTCTCCAGCTCCGTTGTCCATCGCTCTGTGCCGTAGATTTTCAGCAACGTCAGGGTTTCCGGCATAATCTGGTAAACGGCCTTGGGGCTGTTGACGGGCCTGCCGGGTTCGTCGGGGTTGTAAGTCGCTATTCCGGCCTGCACAAACTGGTGAATGGTCTGCCGCCGGAACGTTTCGCGCGTGTTGGGCGCGTATTCCTTGCCATAGTGTTGCCGCGCAAACTCCATCATGGGCGTGATGCCGACAAGCGGGCTTTCGGCCTGTGCCAAAGTTTTTCCGGGGGTCAGATTGAGCAACGCCAACAAACAAAGCGCTGATCGTTCATTTTGCTGGGCGCTGGGAAGGCCAAGGGCCACGAGGATTTTAAGTGCGCTTTCTATGTTGTCGTCTGCCATGCGAGGCTTTCTATTTTTTGGTCAATTTTATCCTGGGTAATTTCGTCTTGTGTTTTGGCCCATAGCCCAAGGCCGGTCAAGGTTTCCCGGCTCGGGTACTTCAGCAAACGCAAATCGGTTGCGTTCACCTGCGTATGTCCGCTGAATCGGCGGAATTGTTCATCGACTTGAGTGGAGTTGAGAAACACCGACAAGCCGCGCGCCACGCTCTCGGGAATCCCTTTGCGGCGAGAATGAAAAACATTCAGGTGGTTTTCCAAACCAAGCATGGGACTGGTAAAGATTTTAGGATGAATGACCGTCGCCACGACACGCCGCCTTTCCTCTTTGGAAGAAAAGCGCCTGACCACGACATAACAGCCATTGGGATAAAGCCATTTTTCGGTTTGATCGTTCCGTAAAATGGCGTTCGGCTTTTTCATGCCAAGTCGCGGCCATTGAACCGACTGCCCTGCAAAGTGTGCGGGGTAGAGCAGGGGGACTGTTCCTTGCTCCGGCATGGGACGGAGATGAGCCTTTAGCCTGAAATCCACAACCGGGCCGGTTGAAACTTCTAGCCCCGTCTCCAGAAGAGAACTGCGGATCGCTGGTGATATTTCAAGTTGGCCCTGGCCGGGCGAGGTAGGCACATGAATGAAGCGCTCCGGATCGCCGGGAATGACGATCTGTTCAAAGGGATAAACATGCGTTTCTGTATCGATGAACCGGTCATCGGTCGAAGTGGAAACCGTAACGCTACCCTGAAGGCCTCCGCGTTCTAGCAGGATGATGATATTTTCCTGCAAAACAGCGTCGTCCTTGAATGCTTGATCGCGCGCGCCAAAAAGGTGCATCCGCTTGATAGCGACATTCGTAAAAACGAGTTCGCGGAAGGGCCGATAATAAGGGCCATTGCAAAAACTACGCGGGATGATCGCCACGATCTCGCCGCCTGGCTGCATCAGTTTGATGGTGAGCGCGACAAAAGCGGAATAGAAATTGACGGTTTCAATGCCAGCCTGGCGCAGCAAAAGCCGTTCGCGCCCGGCGCTGTTTATTTTCTTATAGGGCGGATTCAAAATGGCATGGGAAAAGCGCTGTGACCCTGCAAGGATCAGCTTGACCGCTTCCTCGATGAAGTCGCCGGGGAAAATAGAGCAATCCAGGTTCGGGAGCTCGCTTTGATGCTCGGCCAGCGTATTGACCAAGTGCTTACGCAGTCCGGCGTCAATTTCATAAGCCGCAACCTGGATGCTGCGGAACCCGGCATCACGCGCCGCAAAGCGATCCAGGAAAGCTCCGGTCAATGAGCCGATACCGGCCCCGGCATCCAAGAGTCGCGCTGTATGCAGGGTTGATCGTGAGAACAGAGACGTCATAAAGCAGGCAACCGTGGCGGGCGTCATAAACTGCCCAAGCTCGGATTTTCGCTGTGGGCTTATCCTCCGCGCGACATGCTTTCGGACTGTATCAACCTGTTCATACGTTTGAAGCATGTTTGTTTTTCCTTCGCCCCTATTTACCTCTTAAAATGGGATTTCGTCCATTTCCATTTCCATTTGCTGCGCTTGTTGTGCCTTCTTTTTCTCCAATATTTTAACTTTGGCATCCAAGCTGCGCAGAAAACGGACAGAACTAGTACTTACTTGCATAAATCAGAGTAACGTTTTTTGAGGCCCTTTGGCCCCACTGACTTTTTCCTCCACTGAAAC
>JAEHJW020000256.1_pt1 | contig 10206 bp, 11 predicted proteins | sample 9271431 | NCBI WGS metagenome assembly JAEHJW02
GAGCGGCACGAGCGTATTCGGGGCATAGAGCACGCCGTCCGCGTCGCGCCAGCTGTCGGTTTCGAGCGTCACGCGCATCGAGCGCCCGTAGCGCCGGGCCGCCTCCCAGCGGGCGCGTGCGCCCGCAATGAGCTGACCGCCGTCGGCCTGGTCGGAGACAAGGATGAGCTCCCGGAAGCGCGATACCGTCGGGTCGATATAAACAGCCGCCTGGTTGCCTCCGTCGCCGGTGTCCCCCAGCACATCGAGCGCCTGCAGCACCACCACATATTTCGAGTACTTTTCGTCCATCGAGTAGGCGGCCGACGCGCGCTGGACGTTGATGCCCTGCTGGAACCCGCTCGCGGCCGATGTGGTCCCGGTCTGCGCCAGCACCAGATTCCCGTCCGGCAGGTCGTAGGCGAGGAGCTGGCTGTAGCGGCAAATCCGCTCGATGACCTCGTAGCAGGTCTCCCCGAGCATCAGGTTGAACTGCGGGATCGTGCGCCCCGGGGGCGCGGTGCTCGTGACCGTGATCCCGTAGGGCTCCGCCAATCGCTGGGCGACCGCGAGCGCCGAGGCGCCGCTGATCTGGCCGCCCGGCCAGACCGCCGAACAGTCGACGAGGTCGCAGACGCGGCTGCGCCCCGTCACCATGATCGAATGGCTGCGGCCGTCGATCGAGGGAACGAAGCGGTCGACGTAACCCGTGAGCACCAGGTCCGCGCCGAGCAGGACGGCGCAGGCGTCACCGGGTTGCACCAGGAGCGCATCGGCTTCGCCCGGGTAGCGCTCGGTGAGCGAGAGCTCGAACGTGCTCGGCACGCGCTCGACGCTGCGCGTGAGCCGCACCGAGGTCCATCCGGACAACTGCCGCCCTCCGACAATGAGCGTCAGGTCGTCGAGGGTTTCCGGGGAAACCATCAGCGCGACAACGCCTGAAAGCTCACCGGCATGAACGCCGGGTGCACCGGATCGGCCTGCATGACAAGCTGGTCGGCGCGCGTCGCGTCCTGGTAGAGCCGCTGGGCGAGGGTCAGCGCCGGGAGCGCCGCCGGGAGCACCACGGTTACGACTGTCGGCAGGTTCGCGCCGCGTGCATTCAGGTCCTGCACCACCGCCGCGCGCACCGCGCGCAGCGCATCGTAGGTTCCGTCATCGCCTTCATCGGCGGCGGTGAGGATGATCGTATCGAGCGCGGCGAGCACGAGATCCCGGATCGCCGCGGCATCCTCCGCCGATGTCGGCTGATAGGCGGCCGAGGCGCGCGCCATCGCGCAGGCGGCCGCGCGCTGGAAAAGGTCATCGGACGCCTGCTGGATCGCGGCGCGCGCCAGGCCGACCGGCGTGCCCGAATTGTAATCGCCGGTCGAATAGGACGCGGCACGCCCGAGCGCGCGGATCGCATCATACGGATCCGGTGCGGCTGCGGCGACGGACGCCATCAGCGCCTGCGCCGTCGCGCCGAATCCGGAGGCGGTCGAGGCATCGAGGCCGGAGGCCGCCGAATTCGTCGCTGCGGCGCTCGACGCGACCGTCCCGCGTGCGGCGCTCGCGGCACCCGTCTGCGTCTGCGTGGTCTGCGCGCCGGCCGGTGTGGCGCGTTGCAGATTCGTGAAACCGCCGACGTTGAGGCTCTCGCGGCCGAACGCGCCGGGAAGCGTCGAGACGAACCGGAAAACGGTGGTCGCGTCCGTCACGATGCCGCTCGCACGCGCCACCCACGCCGTCACGGTCTGCACCGCCTGTTCGACGACCGCGGCGCCGGCCTGGAGGGCCGCGATCGCGTGCGTCGCGAACGACAGCGCCGAGGCGAGGTCGCCCTGGTCGGCGGCGAGGAGGGTCGCCGCGGGCGTCGCGGAGGCGTTCGTCGGATAGAGACGCTGGCTGCCTTCGGTGAACGAAAACGTGACCTCGAAAACACGTCCCTGTTCCCATCGCTCGGAGGTGCCGACCTCGATGAGGGTCACCGTCCGCCGTCCGAGGGTAGGATGCACGAGCGCGCCGGGCCCGGGCGTCTCGCAGGCCGCGATCAATTGATTGCGCTGGGCGATCACATCATCGCCGACGAGAAATCCCGTCAGGTGGAACCGGCGCGCCGCGCGCCCGAGATCCTCCACCCACACCGTGTCACGGTCCGGATAATTGTGCACCGCGGTCTTGCGGCCGAACGCGACACCGCCCGAGAGCACCGCGAACGGCACGCCGCGGAACGACGCCGGGCGCAGCTGCTCCCAGAACGAGCCCGTGACGATGCGCCCGAGCGCGGCCTGTGCGCCCTGGATCCCGGTGCTGAGACTCTGGCCGGTGCGCGCCGCCTGGGCGAGGGATCCCATATCAGGACGCCGCGAGCGGCGACATCGCGTAACAGACGCGCGTCGGCACGAGATCGCCCGCGCGGGTGCGCGCGGTAGCCGTCACGCCCGGGGGCGCATTGATGAATGAGACTTCCACCTGCACGGAATGCTGGGGCGTTCCGGCCGCGCCGGCTGCCGCCGGATGCGCGGAGGGTTCGGCCGGGGACGCCGAGGCCACCGAAGCCGCGGCCGGATGCACGGGGTTGCCGTAGAAATCGGTTGAGGCAATTTTCTTCAGGAATCCCGACTTCGGCTTGAACCGGTTCGGATGCTCACGCATCTCCGTCTTTTCGTGGGCCCACCACATGCCGAGCATGCCGCCTCCGAGTGCCGCGCCGCTCATGAACGACGGGCGCGCCACCGAGGTTCCCAATCCGTTCAGAACGGAAGCGCCGCGGGCCGCGTCGGCGGCCGAGAGACCCGCCAGGGCGGTCTTGAGCATAACGATTCCGGAGGCGAGTTGCAGAATACCGGACGCGGCCGGCATCAGCTTGAGCGCGGCGATGCCGATCAGTACGGTTTTCCAGCCGCCGAGTGCCTTCACGGTCCGGTTGAGCCCGGAAAAAAAGGCACCGATATCGCGAACCACTTTCGCCCAGTGAACCTGCGCGAGCGCCGCGGCCAGGTGCTTGACGGTGCGCGTGATGCTGGTGGCGATCAACTCGCGGTTTTTGGCGATCCAGTGCGTCAGCGCATCGATCATGGGCTGGATCACCGGCAGCAGCTTGACGCTGATCGCGTTGCGCAGCCCCTGGAAGGACATGCGCAGCAGATTCATCGACATCCCGAAGCGCGCGGCGGAGGCGACCGCCGAGTTGCCCATGACGTAATTGAGGCTGCGCGCCTTCGCCTCGTAGGCCGCGATCGCGCGCGGCCCCTGGCGCAGGAGCGGCAGGAGGGCCGTCAGGCCGAACTCGCTCGCGATCTTGGCCTGCGCCTGCACATTATGGTTGTGCTGGATCGCCCGCGAGATATCCATCAGCCCGCGCACCGTGTCGGGCGCGCCGGTGGCGAGCCAATGCATCTGGATCCGCATGCGGTTGAGGAGCATCAGCGCCGCGGGATTGCGTCCGTAGCGCGCGCCCTCCATCGTATTCCCGAGGGTGGCGAGCCCGGCGGTCATGGCTTGGGTCGAAACGCCGGCGAGCTCCGCGGCGCCGCGCAAGGCCTGCAGCTGGCTGGTATTCACGCCGATCGTTCGCGCGGTGATGGAAAGTGAATACCCGAGCTTGCCCCAGCTCGTCGCGAGCGCGGCGATGCCGGCGACCGATCCGATACCGGTGATCGCGGCCATGGGCGCGGCGATGCGTCCGATGCGCCGGGCGGCTTCGCCGGCATGCTGGCCGATCTTCTTGAAGGATTTGCCGACCTGCGGGAGCCCGATCTCGCGCGCCAGGTTCCCCATCGATTTGCGCAGATTGGCGTAGGGCCGCGTCACACGCGCCATGGATTCGCGGATCTTGCGCACCGAGGCGGTCGCCTTGTCGACCGCGGTGATCGTGATCTGGAAATTATTCATGGGCCGTTTCCGCCTCTTTCGCAATGCGTTGCGCCTGTTCGCACCACCATCGGAATTCCGTCAGCGGCAGCGCCGGGGCGTCGCGCGGACCCCACCGGAACACGTACGTCAGGTCGGCGAGCGGTTCGGCGAATCCACCGGGGAATCCGAGGACGCCTCGGGCATCGGTGAGGATGCCGGGGCGAATTGGCCGAAAAAATCGGCCGCCTCCTGGAAGTCCCGCTGGCAGAGCTTCTCGACGGCGCCCTTCGGCGTGCCGCTCACCAGGCTGATGAGCATGATCACCATCGCCACGTTGCCGCCCGCAGTGTCGGCGCGGGCGAGCTCGCCGGCGGTCGGCTCGCGCAGGTCGAGATGGTCATAACTGATCGCCTTCGCGCCTTCGCCGATCTGCACCGGTTTGCGCAATGTGACCGTGATCGCCTCGTCCATTTACGCCTCCTCCACCGTGAAGCCTTCCCACTTCACCTCGAACGTGCCCTCGACGGTCTTGACTTCCTGCGCTTCCACCGTCCACATGTTGCGCCCGAGCACAGTCTTGCCGTTCGCGAGCTCGACCACCACGGTCACGTCGTTCATCGCATTGAAATCGGCGACGGTGAGGTCGCCGGCATCGCGCAACGTCCCGCTGACGAAGCCGGGGACCGGCTTTTCGGAATAGCCGTGCACGGCGTCCTGGCCGACGAGTGTTTCCCGGGAAACGGTCGAAACCTGATACGACAGCTCGCCGGCGAGCATGTAGCTCTGCCCGTCGACGGACAGATAGGCAATGCCTGCCAAACGATTCGGATTTGCGGCCATGAGGCTCTCCTATCAGCTGAGGCGGAATTGGGCCAGCAGCGCGAAGATGCGCAGCTGGTCGATCAGCGTGCCCGGCCAGAGCACGTCGACGCGGTTGGGATTGGTGCTGTTCTGTTCCACGATGAGGCCCGCTTTGAACGCATCGCCCTGCTGCACGAATCCGTCGTACTCGAGTTCGCGATACTCGGCGATGAGATCCCCGCGGATGGTGTTCGGCGTCACGATCGCGGAACCGGCCGCAAAGCGCGTGCCGTCCGCGGCGAGCTTCATGCGCGCATACTTGGTGGTCACCATCGAGGACATCGCCCGCAGGACGTACATCAGCGTGAACAGCGTCTCGACTTCGAGGTACGAATCATCCGCCTGACCGAATGCATTCTTCTGGTAGGTGGTGATCAGGTTCTGGATGCTGACGGTCCCGTCGTCGGCGACGTTGAAGGTCGAGATCCCGTCGTAAAGCAGCGTGTTCTGCTCGCTCAGGATGAACCGCGACGGAAGCGGGGGCGCCAGGACGCCCGCGATCACGACCGTCTGCAGCGGCACCGCCGGATCCGCGCGCACGCTGACCGCGACCGCTCCGGTGAGGGCCGCGGCCCAGATCCAGTTAGGCGTAGGGCTGTCGTAAAAACCCATGACGCTCGAGTGCTGATCGTTGAATCCGGTGCCGAAGGTGGTCTGGACCCCGACCGTGCCGCGATAGGCGCCAAACGCACCGCCATACACCTGCTCGTCCCAGCTCCAGCGTCCGGTCGTGTCGTTGAGGAATGCCGTGATCGCGGCCATGCTGGTCGCGTCGGTGTACGGGTTGACGATGAAATCGAAGGTCTGGTTGCCGAGATTCGCCAGTCCGGTCGCAAGCTGCGGATTGGTGGTGCCTCCGGCCATCGCGGTGAGGACGACGGCCATGCCGGTCGGCATGACCTCGCCTCCGCGCGCGCCGAGATAATTGACGCGCAGATCGATATCGTTGCCGGCGACCCCTTTGTTGAGCGCGGTAAGGTCGACTTTGGTGAGCGTCACGCCGTCGACTGCGGCGCTGACCGGCAGGTTCGGCGTCGCCTGGATTGCCGCAGCCAGCGCGGTCGCGATCTGCGCTGCAGTCTGGGTCGTCTGCACGGGAAGCGCCACGCGCGTGCCGCCGATATAGAGATAGAGCGTTCCGTTCGCGGTGGGCGGTGTCGTGATGGAGACGTTGCCGAGTGCCGCGACCGACGCCGGATCATCGGCCAGCGGCAGATACCAGACCTCGCCGAACGTATCGTTCAGCCGGTAGGCCGCCGTCATGAGCGCCAGCATCGATCCCGCGCCGCCCTGGGTGACCGCATCGGCATTGCCCTGGGAGATGATCGGCACATTCGGCGCGGCCACGCCCGCGGCGGTGATCTGCCCGATGATGAGCGCGCGCTGCTGATACTGGCCGGAGTTCGCGTGCGAATTGTCGAGCTCGGCGTAAAAGAGCGGCACCCGGATGTTGCTCGGGATATTCTTGAACGGAATCATTCAGCGTTCCTCCGGGCGGACTTGCCGGATACGGCCGGCGCCACGAGCTCCACGTCCTGATCGCGCAGGCGCCGGTGCCAGTACGGATCCTCCGGCACTTCGCGGCCTTCCTCGGGCAGCAGATCCTTGAGATACGGATCCCGGACCTTGAGTCCGGGACGGGGGCGTACGAACATGGGCGTCTCTCCTTATTGCGGCAACTGGATGTCGAGCGCGGCCTCGTCGCGCCCGTCGGGGCCTGTCGTGCGCGGCGCGGGCACCGGCGTATAGGGCGGCGCATCCGGCGACGGCACATACGTGCCGTTCGGATCGTAGGGCGACGCCATGTCGAGATGGATCCCGAAACTCTGGAGCGCATCGGTCACGGGCGGCGATACGGGCCACACGGTCGCGTCCGGGGCCGTCTTCGTCGGATCGAAGGTCTCGGCGGTCTCGAAGGCAAAGAGCATTTTCGCGGCGCCGAAATGGAGGCGCCCCTCGGCGGTGATCTCGACCTCGGTATCGACCGAGGTCACGCGCTGCACGATCCCGATCGCCGAGTAGGACCGGAGCACGGCGTTCTCGACCGCGTAGCACAGGCTCTCGATCGCGTCCTGCGCCTCGATGGCGGTGTTGGCGCCAACGCGCGCCTCGAGCTCCATCGTAACCGTGGTATCGAACTCCGGTTGTGTCCGTGTCGGCCAGGATTCCTTGCGTTCGCGGGTCACGCGGGCGAGTACCGCCGGAAGCGATGCCGGAGGCGTTGCCCAGTCCCCGGGCGATTCCACCAGGACGCCCGGCAGCGTGCCGAGCGCATCCACCACGGCGAGCCGGATCTGGCGGCGCGCCAACATGGGCTGCGCCGTGATGAAAGTGGTCATGCGCCGATATAGTTCAGCATCAGCTTGGCCCATCCGTGGCCGTCGGCGCGCACTTCCTTGACCGTAAAGGCCTCACCGGTGCTCGCGATCACGAGCGTGTCGCCCTGCGCCGGGAGCGCCGGGAAATCCGACACGCGCACGCCGAGTACCGGCGTCGAGGTGGTCATGGCGGTCCCTCCGGCGAGCGCCAGGTCCTGGTAGGCCTCGTCAAACACACCGGTGATCGAAAGGGGCGCGCCGAGCGCGGGCGTATAGGTGACCGGCTCTCCGAAGACGCTGATCACCCCCGCGAGCACCGCGGTGTCCCAATCGATCACGGGCGGTTACGCTTTCGCTTTCGCGCTGACGGACGCAGCCGGAGCCGACGGTTTCACGCTCGGCCCTTCCGCACTCTTGATGCTGGGCGCGGAGGCGGCGGGTGCCGGCGCGGGTGTCGCCGGCGGATCGACCACAAAACCTGCGGCCTTGAGGCGATCTACCTCGGAGGCCTCCAGGCGCACCAGGGCGCCCGCGGCATGACGCCCGGCTTTGGTCCAGAGCGCGCGGCCGGCGGCGACGGCCACCGTGACGAGCTGCTCGAGGTCGAGCGCGGCCGTCTTTAATTCCTGATCGACTGTCTCGGCGCCCGTTTTGGGGGAAGCCGTCGTACTTTTTTCGTTTGCCATGGAATCTTCCTCGCAGTGACCGCGACCCGGATCACCGGGCCGCGGTCAGTTGAACTTCAGACCGATCAGCTCACCACGCCGGCGCAGACGGACGCGGCGAACGAGGCGTTGACCCGGCTCGGGATCACGATCGGCGAGCTCTGCATCAGCAGCATGCGCTGCGGAGGATCGTTTTCGACCCAGGTCTTCGGCGCGTACGGGAGCGCCTGGTAATTGAAAGCGGGATCGAGAATCTGGCCGAAGGCGCGGGTGCCGAGCAGGTCTGCGCCCGTCATGACGATCATGCCGTCCGGCAGCATGGGCTGCTCGACGTTGTTGTCGTCGACATACCAGTCGTTGTAGACCCAGAGGTTGTACTGTCCCCAGCGGCCCTTGAACTGTGCGCCGCGCTGGATCTGCGCGCCGACGTTCACGACGTTGCCGGCGCCGCCCTGGCCCGGATACCACATCGTCTGCTTAACGACCGGATCCTGGATGAATAGTGTCCAGGGGGTCGTCGTGAACACGATGTCGGTCGCCACACCACCCGATTCCTTGAGCAGGATGTGACCCCAGTCTTCAATGAGGGTCGACGGGGAAACGCCCGCCTGCCCCCACTGCGCCCCGCCGGCGAGTGCCACGGTGAGCGCCGAGGCGCGCCCGAAATCGACGAGCACGGACGGGAATCCGTCGCCGGCAATCGTCACGGTACCGGTCTGGAGTGCCTGCGAGGCCATCCATTCCAGGCGCCGGTCGAGGATGTCGATCTGGTCGGTCATCTCGAATTCGAGATTCGCCATCTCACGCTCGGCGCCGGTCATGTCGCCGCCGATACGCTCGCCGATCATGCGCCGCACGGGCTTGCGCAGGTCCGGCGCGCGCTTGTCCTTGATGTAGGCGGGCTTGAAGACGTTCGTCTGGTAGCGCCGCTGCTCGACGAGCTTGCCTTCGACGAGCGGGCTCACGAACGGCGACATGCGGCGCTTGCCGACATCGACGTCGATCGAGACGAACTCGGAATCGGCCGTCACGATATTGGGGAAGAAGCTGTCGAGCAGGAACTTCTGTGCGCGCTTCAGGTTGGGAACCACCTGAATGAGCACGTTCGTGTCATAAATAAACGGATTGGGCGTAGACATATCGGTGGTTCCTCTGAAATGAAAAACCCCGCATTCGCGGGGCTCTGGTTAGCGTTAAAGGGATGCCGTTACGTCGGATCGGCGGCCGAGACCGAGTTCTTGAGGAAGATGCCGGGCGCATTCCTGCGCAGCGCTGCGGTCAAGCTGCCGAGCGTCCAGGACGCATCGAACGTGATCGCATTCTCGTTGAACTCGCCCATGACGTAGGCGCCGGTCGCGACCGGACCGCCGCTCGCATCGGCCACATCGGCGAGAATGGCGACCGGATTCTGGCTGCCGTCGATCGCGGTCGCGACACTCTCGATGAAGTTTCCGTCTCCGGCGGCGAGCGTGACGGTGAAGCCGTCGCCCGCGACGAATGCCGTGCCGCCGGCGGTGATCGTGAAATCGATCTGGTCCGCATAGGCGACGCCGGCAGTGGCTTCCGCCAGGCGGTCACCGTTGGGCGCCACCACCTGGAAGTCGTTCGCCGACAGCGCGGTCAGCACATAGTTGCCGAGCTGCGCATTCGCGCCGACCGTGACGGCCGAAATGACGCCCGTGCCGGTATTGGCGCCCCCCGCAGGCTTGCCGGCGACAGCTGCTGCTGCCCCCAGGGTTTTCTGACCCAACACGGTGCCGCGCACCAGCGTGCCGGCATCGAGGGTGATGTCCTGCGAGACGAGTTTGAGGTTTCCGGCGATGAGCTGATCCGGAATGTACGTTTCGGCGTTGATGCCGGGCTGCTGGGGGTTGTCCCCGATGGTGCTGACGCTAAGTGTCATGACTGATCTCCAAGTTTAAGGGAAAGAGCGCCGATGCTGCGCCGCGGGTTCAGCGTTCGCCGCGGCGTTTCGCTCCGGCAGCGATGATGGCGGCCGCGACGCTGCGCGCCGAGGCCTCCGGCTGCGCGTCGTCGTCGCCCAGGATGGGCATCTGGATCTGGCTCATGCGCTCGCCGAGCGCACCACGGCGCCCGTCGATCTTCCCCGCCTTGAGTGCGGCGATCGCGGCGCGCGCGCTCATCGAGGTATCGAAGGCGAACACGCCGGCCTGCGCCACGCATCCGCTCTGGATGCCGAAGGCGATGATCTTCGCGCAGCGCGCGCGCTCGGCGCTGCGTGCGGCTTTTTCCTTGTCGCCGTCTTCATCGTCCGGATCTTCTTCTTCGGATTTCTCGGCCTTTTTTCCTTTCTTGTCCTTGCCGTCCTTATCCTCCTCCTCTTCTTCTTTCTCGCCATCATCGTCGCCGTCGACTTCTTCGGCGTCCATTTCCTCCATGCGTCGCGAGTATTCGGCGTCGGACTCGTCATCCTTGCGCTCGCGTTCGGGGTCAGACTCGGCTTTCTTCTCCCATTCGGCGCGGCGAGACTTCTCTTCACGCTCGGCGCGCTCTTTTTCTGTTTCCTTTTCGATCCGGATGCCGAG
>JAEHJW020009627.1_pt1 | contig 10199 bp, 11 predicted proteins | sample 9271431 | NCBI WGS metagenome assembly JAEHJW02
ACCCGCAGCTGATTGACGTAATCGGGCGGGAACAGCACATTGACCCGGTTGGGATCGTTGCTGTCGCGCTCGACGATCAGGTATTTTTTGAAGGTATCGAGGTTCTCGACGATGCCTTGGAACTCCAGGTCGCCGTAGATGGCGCAGAGCTCACCTTTGATGACGCTCGGGGTGACGATGGCCTGACCGCTGGCAAAACGGGTGCCGTCATCGGCCAGCTTGTGACGCGGGTACTTGGAGGTGATCACACTTTTAAGCGCCCGCAGCACGTAGGCCGAAGTGTGCAGGGTCTCCGAATCGAGGTAACTGGTATCGGCGACTCCGAAGGCATTTTGCTGGTAGGTGGTGATCGCCCGTTCCACGCACAGCTGGCCACCGGACACAAAACTCGTAGCGACGCCAAAGCTGAGCAGCGACTGGCGTTCTTCGAGTAGAAACGACTGGCCAGCCCGAGGCGCCAGCAGACCCACCAGCGGTGTCGTCTGCGTAGGACGTGCCGGGTCGTTGGCAATGTCCACGGCATTGGCGCCGCCGTAGGCAGCAGCGACCTCCCAGCACGGGTGCGGGCAATCCTCGTCGATGGCCGCGATGGTATGGTGCTGATCGTTGCGGGTACTGCCAAAGGCCACCAGGTCTGACAACAGTCCCCGTCGTGCGGTGTAGGCATGTCCGTAGATCTGCTTGGCGTAGGACCAGCGCCCGGTGCTGTCATTGAGTTCGAGTTGCAAGGCATCCAGGGCTGGAGCCTGCGCATACGGGTGAATGATAAAATCAAAGGGCGTATCACCCATGGCCGGGATGGCGGTGTTGTTGAGCAGCGGATCGAGGCCTCCACCGTCCAGGGTGGGGCGTGGATAGGTGAGGGTGATGCCTGGCGGCAGGCTTTCGCCGGCACTCCAGCCCAGGAACGAGTCCTGAACGGTGATGTCGTTACCCGTCCATCCGATCCAGCGGCACATCAGCGTGATCATCGCACTGGGGGTGGAACTGGCCAGGGTCGGAGAGTTGCCGAGCATGACCGGGCTGTTGGGCTGGATGGAGCCTGGCGCCAGGCCAAGGTGGGCTGTGACCGGCAGATCGGCATCGGCGTTGATGGCCTGCACCATGTTGCTGGCGACGGTGGCTACCGTATCCCCCTGCTGCACGGCGACATCAACCACCTGGCCTGCGATATAAAGCGCGATCGTGCCGGCGGCTGATGCAACGCCACCCACCGTGATGGACCCTGTGGCTTGAGCGCCTTCCAGGTTGTCACGCAGCGGCAGGCACCAAAGGTTGCAACTGCCGGCGTCCTGGTTGCGGTAGACCCGCACCATACGCGCCAGCATGGAGCCCTGACCGAACAGGGCAATCGCTGAGTTCGGATCGCTGACCGGGATGGCCACATTGGGCGTGGCACTGCCGCTTGGCAACATCTGACCGATCAGCAGGGCATTGAGGGGCTGGTTGCCGATATTGGCGGCGCTGTTGTCCATCTCGGCGTAGAACAGCGGCACCCGGATGCTCGCCGGAATGTGGGCAAACGAGATGCTCATGGAGCACTTCCCTCTGCTGGTGCTGCCTTGGGCGAGGGCGCGCTCTCGCTGATGGTGATGTCGCCATCACGCAGGCGGCGCTGCCAGTATTGGGTCATGGGGCCGATGTTCTGGCCGGCGGCCGGCAACAGCTGCCGATGACCTGGCAGCGGCACGGAGCGCCCCGGGGTGGGTATGGCGTACATGGAAACTCCAGAACAGAACGATAAAAAGATCGGCTACGGCAAGGTCAGCGTGACATCAATGGCATCGTTGACGCCCGTCGCCGGTGAGGCATGAACCTCGACCTTCATGGCCGAGCCTGGGAGCCAGCCTCCGGCATCCTCGCTGCCAAAGTCAGGCAACAGCGCCAAAGCGCCTTCCTCAAAGCCATCGCTGGCTCCGATCCACATCGCCGCACCAAACTCGAACTGGTACCAAAGACGCGCACGATCGAGCGATAAGAGGCTGCCACCTTCGTAATAAATGCCGTTGTAGAAGGTGGCCGGGTTGACGGCATTGATCGGTCCCGGGATCCATCCGAGCAAGGCTTTCCAGATCTCGGCGCGCAGGCTGTGCACGCTGGCGCTAGCCTGCTGGCCTTTCTCATCGCTACGATTGTCGAGGGCCACGATCACCCCAAAGCTGTCGGTCATCTCCTGACCCACTGCGTTCTGGGCTTTGGGCGGTTCGGGTCGATCGTCCAGGGGGATGACAAAGGCACAGGGCACCGGCAGTGCGGCTGCTTCGGCGAGGGGTTTGAACTGCGCAGCTCCCGCCACCCGTCCCTGCAAGGAGGGACACAGGGCGCGCAGTTGTGCAATGATGAGATCCAGTTGCATGAGTACTTATCTCAAGGATCTTTGGTCAAATACAAAATCGAGTAAAAATTGGATTCTGCTAGTTGGGTGCGGTGGTCATGGAATTATGGTCGTTGGTGATTGCTACTGAAGCACCATATTTGATCAGAGAATAATATTTATTGAAGTTTACGTGTTCAAATGGCCTCCGTTTGGCGTCAGTGTATAGCAGCGCAAATTGGCGGCCTCTGATTCGGATGTTGATGCGTAAAATGCCGGTTTCGAGTTGAGTATAAGTTGAATTGTCGGGAATTCTTTTTTTGTTGTTAAAAAACAATCAATCTGTGCGAGATAATCATCCACGTATTCATTTAGCAAGTCATCAAAATTAAGCGTGACGTAGACAAAACGACAGGTGATGTCATCTGTACAGTGTGATTCTATCTGCAGGTTTGCGGTGGTCAGGGTTTTGAAAAGTTTGGACATAAACTCACGGGTTAGTGACATTGATATGTTGCTGGCAACATGATCGCCCTTTATCGCAGAGCGACGCGAGGTGACTTCGTTTTCAGAAATATTAATTGTTTTGACTTCGCAAAGAATAGGTCTTGTACCTAACTTTCCCTGTAAGTCTGGGGTCTTGCATCTCTTAATGCTCGATTCGGGTATAAAGGCCAGGTCAGTGCAGCCGATCTTTGCTAAGTGGCTGTAGGCTTTGGCTTCATTCAGTTTATCGAAAGCAGCCTGCCACCCACGCTTAGCATCCTTCCTCTGGAAGAGATGGGCTACTTGCTTCCTGAAATGCATCCACGCTGTCATGTCCAGTGCGTCCAAATCATTTTCAATGTGCTGGAAAATCTTGCGTTTTATTGGATTTTCAGCGAGAGATTGTTCGAAATTCTCAAAAAATGATCCTGAAATGTCTTTTGGTGGCAGGCAGTCCCTAATTTCGGAGACCCTGGTTAAGTGGCGGTGATACATTTTTCTCCGTGACACGATGTCTGAGATTAATTCAATTGTAGAGTGTGTCTGACCACGCGTTTTTTCAAGACCTTGGCACCAGCGCTTGCCGCAGGGCGCTACGCACCTGGTTACGGATCTCTTCACTTCGATGCGCCAAGGCGGCGGTCATGAAGTTGCCACGCGCTGCAATATGGCGCTTTGGGCTACCGTAGAACAGTACGGCCGGGTAGTAAAAGCTGCCGGGGATGGCGCGCACGCCGACCTTGATCCAGCCGCCTCGGCTGCCTTTGCCGATGACGCCGATGGCACGGCGCAGAGCACCGCTTTGCTGACCTGGAAACTCCCCTGGCTGCGAGACGATGTGATGCGAGACCAAGGTGCGGGCCTCCTTGCGCACCACACGGGCACCTTGAATGAGTGCCCGACGCAGATGCCTGCGATCAAAATCGATGGCCTGGTGAAACGTGAGGCCCACGAACAGCCGGACGCCTGCCACCTCACCGCTGCTGTGCTGATGTTCCATGGTATTCCCTCAGATCCCTAAGCCCGGAACATAGGGGTTGGTACTGCCGGCAAAATCCGTCGTGGCTGGATCGATGGCGCCCAGGTCCTTGGCCGTAATCCGGATAAAGCGGTGCACGTCCTGAAAATCCTGCGCTTCCAGAATACGAAAACGCCGGCCCCGGTACTCAATCACACGGTTCTGCGCAAAATACTCAGCCGGAGCCGCAAAAGAAAATCGTACCCAGAAAAAATGCGTGGGTTCTTCCTCGGTGTTCATGCCCATGCGCATGCGGATACCCCGAATCGGTTCGACCTTGGCCCAGCGGGTGATGCCGGCATCGAAGCTCGCATCCACCCCAAATTCTGCATTGGGTACATCGGTCCACAGGCGGATGATGATGCGCCGGTTGAGCTCACCGGTGCCGGGCAGCAGCAGGGCTTCGCTCATAACACGACAAGCCGGTAGGGGTCGAGCAGGTGATCGGCGAAGGGCAAAGGTTCCATGCGCCCGCGTACAAAGGCGATTTCACTGCGCTGGTTGTAGAGCGCATCCACGCGCAGCTTGATCCAGTGCTTGATGCCGGCCGGCACCTGGCTGGAGTCGCCGTAGCCTGCGGTAAAGCGCACCGCCACGGCGCTGATCTGCGGCAGGGTCGGCTGCCAGATCTGGCCGAAGACCGGCGTGATGCGGGTCATATCATCCATCGTGGCCACCACATAGTCCGCAGGCGGCATGGTGATCAGATCAAAATTCATGTCGAGGTAAGTGATGCTGTCGACCTGCTGCACCGGACCTTTGGGGATCAGAATGGCGTGACCTGGCAAGGAATACGGAACGCCGGCGGGCACGCCCATCAGGCTCGGTCCTGGAAAAGCATCCAGGATCAGGTCCCAGGTGGAGGTCAGCAACTGTCGGCAGGTCAGCGTCTCGGCCATCTGCCTTGCGGTGGCGATCAAGCCCAGAATCAGCGCATCGTCATCATCGATGTCGACACGCAAATGCTGTTTGACCTCCGCCAAGGACACCGGCTCGTTGATACCGGTGAAGGCATCAACGGCCGGTGGGGTCACCTGACGAAATGGCATCAGCTGTTGGCCGCAGGCGCAGGCTGAGTGGCAGACGCCGGTTCAGCCGTGGTCGCAGGCGCAGCAGTCGCCGGTGCAGCTACCGTAGCAGCCGGTTGTGCCACAGGAACCACAGGCGGCACCACGACGGTCGGGTCGGTCCCAGCCGCCGCCGATACCGGTACCTGGGTCGTGGATGCGGCAGGATCCGTGGCAGGTACCGTAGCAGCAGGTGCAGGGGTTACCGTCGTAGCCGCAGGATCCACCGGAGCCGTTGCAGGTGCAGCAGCCGGAACTACCGTTGTCGGCGATGCCGTGGTAGCTGGATCCGTGACCGTCGCAGTGGCAGCAGGAGCAGGTTGCGCTGTAGGAGTTGACGTGACATCGGCAGCCGGCGTGTTGGGAGCCAACACCGCAGGGTCCGGTACCGGTGCAGGTGTGGGATCAGCCACAGGTGCACTTGCAGTCGTTTGAGCAGTCGTACTCGCCGCCTGGGTATCCGTCGAGGTTGCGGCCGATGGCGATGCGATCGATGCAGGATCTGCCGTCGGGGTCGTCGTTGCCGGTTGCGGGTCCGGAGCAGGCGCTGGCGTGGGATCTGCCACCAGGGTACTCGTGGCAGGCTGCGCAGGTACTGGATCGATCACCGGCTGTGGGGGCACCACCGGTGCAGCAGGTGCCGGGGTGGTGGTGGCCGGTTTGCCTTCAACGAAATCCTTGACGGCCGTGGCCGCATCGGACACCACCTCGGCAATGCCAGCGACGACATGCGAAAGGGTCTCTTCGGTGGCAGGGTAAAGTTGATCTTTGGCGTACTTGACGACCTGCTGGCCAGCGCCGTTGATGTGGAAAAAGTCGAGAATGTAGCGGATGAGGTTCATCGTGATGCTCCTGATGGTTGGGGTGGTTGTGGTAAATGGGTTCAGCCGGTGATCTGCGCGACCGTGGCGGCATTGAGCAGGTTGGCGGGTTCAAAACGAGCGTTGATGCCAAGCAAGAGACCTGAGATCAGGCTGGCTCCGGCTATGGCGATCTGTAGTTGCACGAAGCCGTAACCGTTGTTGGTATCGAGTTCTTCGATGGCAGCATCAATCAGGGCCTGCAGGCTGGAAGCATTGGCGATCGGAGTCAGTGCTTTGGGCGCGCCATTGACGCCTAGCATCGGCTTAGCTCCGGTGCCCGTGGCATCCTGAGCCTGCATCAGCTGGGCATTGAGCGGCCCCACCGCATTGGCACCGGTTTCCACCAGCGCCAGCATGCGATGAAAGTTGCCAACCGGTACCCAGGTAGTCTGTCCCGCTGCAGCATTGAGAAGGCCGGTGCTCGCCAGAATGGCGAACTGCTCCGAGCCCTTGGTGTTCGGAAAACCCATGGCGATGTCCTTGAAAAATTGAAAGTGTGTGCGTTGAAAATTTGAGCGTTCGATAAAATCAGCGTGCGCCCAGTTGCACGAAGGGCGACAGGGTGGCAGCGCCCTTGGCTGGGGAGACCGCCTGGGCAATCTTGCTCTGCCCGTCCATGCGGAAGGTGGTACGAAACGCCACCGCATCGGCATCAAAGTACAGGTGCATGCTGGTGGCACTTTGCAGGCCACCGGCCTTGGTGATGGTCTGGTAGTACTGCAGATCCACCAGCAGCACATCGCCCTGGGCCGAGAACGACGCAGGGTGCTGCGAGAAGATCACCGGCAATCCGAGTAGTGTGTTGCGCTGCACCTGCGCCAAGGAACCACCGGCATTGACCTGATAACCAATGGGCATGAACGCCGGCATACCGTTCCAGGTGATACCATACAAAGCCGCCTGGGCCGACTTGCTGATGATCCACACGCCTCGCGTTTCGGATCCGGGCATGAGGCGCGACTGCATGTTGAGCAGGTTGGTCAGCGAAATGGTCTGGGTGGCCTGACCCTGATCCTTGGGCACCGTGATCACCGCGTTGGACTGGAAAGCACCCAGGGGCACCCCATCGCCCTGACCGTTGAGGATGGCTTCGTTGGTCTTCCAGCGAATACGTTCAGCAATCTGTCGTGGCAGGTAGGAAGTCAGGGCATCGGTATCATCCAGCAGTTCCGAGGTAATCGGCACCAGGGCCATGAGCTTTTTAAGGCGCAAGGTGGTCAGGCCCAGCTGTGGCTTGGTGGCCACGGCCATGGAGGCTTCACCCTGCCAGTAGGCACGTACACCGTTGCTGCCCCAGGGCGTGGTCTCGTCTTTGGGAAAGGACATGCTGTTGCCGGAAATTTCGACGTTGTCAGTCATCGGCAAGAGACCATCTTCCCCTAAGCTCAGGGTAAAAATGTCCTGCGCAAACTGCGGCGGCACGGCAAAACCACCATCGACACCATCGGACTCATTGGCCGTCAGGCCCGGAGCGACCGCACCCCGACCGCTGCCTGAGAACAAGCGCTCATCGACCAGGCCACCGGCACGACGAGCATGTTCAGCCTGGCGCACGCTGCGAAAGAAATCGCCCATACTCACAAAGCCGCGCCGAGGATCCAACTCCCGGTTGTCGGTCACCGACACAACACTCTGACCCACAGGCAAGATCAAGGAACTGGCCGCTGGAAGCTGGGTGGCCAGGGCCGCCGCGACACTGGCCGAGCGGGCTTCTTCGGCAATCAGCGCCATCTCGCGATCCATGGCGCTGGAAGTGGTCTCGATCTGGACGCGCAGGGTATCAAAGTGTGCAGCTTCTTCCTGCGTCAGATCACGATCCTCGGCAGCCGCCACATCCGTCAGATCTCGGGCTTGCTTGACGAGTCCAGCCTTTTTGGCCTGAAGCTCGCGTAGGTGTTTACTCATGGAATTCTCCAAACAAAATCCGCCGTGGTTGCTCCAGGCGGATCTGATGTGCCCGCTTGCGTAGGCTGAAAAATGAGATATCTAATACGTCAGGGTTTTGGCCCTTGATCGCGTTTATTGCAGCAGTGGAAACGAAAAACGGCGACTGGACGCAACCATATTCGCGCATTGACATCAACGAAAATAACGCATATCATAAAGCCTTATTCGTTTAGATGGAGGTGTGCGATGATCCATGACGTGATTATTCCAGCTCAAATCCGTGCAGGCCGCGCGTACTTAAACTGGTCACAAGGAGACTTGGCCAAGGCTGCCCGCGTCGGGCTAAGTACAGTTCGCGATGCGGAAAGCGAGAAGCGTGCGACTGACACGGGCACAGTGGAATTGATTCGCCAAGCGCTTGATAACGAGGGTATCAAGTTCATCCCTGGTAGCACGGATGGCGGGCCAGGTGTGCGCATGGTAGCGAACAGGCCAAACATACTACGTCGTCCGACAACCATGCAGAAGTGGGGAGGTATGCCGTTTTCTGTTGAATATAATGGGAAGGCTATCATGGTCTTGGTAGCTAGGGAGGTTCTCGACGACTTTGACAGATTGACAGGCGGCCCGACGGAAGACGTGTATCTACAGACATTCGAGCGGCATCGCGGGAAGATCCTTGATGCGGTAGCCTTCGCCATACTGGAACCAAGCAATTTTGACAAGCACGGGCGCCTGTGCATCCAACAGAAGGATATTGACGCAGTAACCGGGAGCTGGCTCAGGGTCACCACCCACGACGCAGCAGATATTCGAGACATGGAAGCCATCGGATTGATGAACAACTTCATCGCAAAACTCAGGGAACGCGTCAATGCGACAGGTCAGTTGCCTGCAGCGAGCGTTTGGCGAGACAAAAATGTCGGTGACGCCCACGTCTTCTACTTTTCGCCTCTTGCAAAAGCAATCGCAAGCGATCTCCTTCGCGAATTCGAAGCAAGTGAGTGTGCGGAACCTGACTTAACGAGGCTTACTAGGATTTCGTTTTAGTGCAACGCATCAAAGACAATGGGGTCATACGATCGCTAATGCATGTCTCGCCTGTGCCAAGCGGGAGGCTGCACGGCTCTGCGCCCGCCCACGCTTTTGCAGGGAGGTCACCAGATCATCGAACGTGCTGATGCCATCCACCATCTTCTGCGATGCAGCGGTATCGGCACCGAGCACGCGGCCCTGGCCCATGCCATCGCGAACTGAGGAAATCGGAACACCGCGCCCCTTGGCCACCGCCTTGGTAAAAGCGCCGTAGTAATCGTTCACCCGCGACTGCAGAAAGTCTTTCGCCTCATTGCTCAGAGGCTCATACGGGTTGCCCTCGACCTTGTAAGGACCTGCTGAAATCAGGGTGGGCTTGATGCCTTCGCTGGCCATGGCTTGCGAGGTATCAAAATGCGCCTGCCAGACACCGATGGATCCGACTTCACCACCCGGGGTGACATAGAACTCACTGGCTGAGGAACCGATCCAGTAGGCGGCACTGGCCGCCAGGCTGTTGGCGATGGCCACCACCGGCTTCTGACTTCTTGCTGATTGAATCTGATCCGCCAATTCAGCCACGCCATAGACACTACCGCCGGGGCTGTCGATGTCGATCAGGATCTGGCCGACGCTGTCATCATCCAGGGCCTGGCGCAGGGCGGCACCGAACAGTTGCGTGCTGGTGGTGCCGGGACCCGAAACATCATCGACCATATTGCCACGCTGGGTAATGACGCCATACAGCGGCAGCACGGCAATGCCGCCGCTACTCGCCGATTGTGCAGACTGGCGTTTGGCCTGACGGCTCTGCCGATCCGTCATGATCTGACCAAGGATGTCGTCACCCGCAGGCTCATGGCTGGCCCAGCGCATCATCACCGCCGTCAGGGCTTCCAGGCGTTCAGGCATCAGCGCCCAGGGCGTGGCCAGAAATTGCGCCAGCAGCAGTTCACGTCTCATTGTCGACTTCCCGATCATCAATCTGTGGTGAAGGCGCATCGTCGTCATCCGGTGGTGGCGTCTGCGCAGGCTTTTGCTCTGATCCTGCTGATCCCATGTTGAGGGCAATCAGCGGTTCATCCAGTCCGGGCAGCGGGGCATAGTTCTCCGCCATGCGCACTTCATTACGGGTCAGTGCGCCCATGCTCACCATGGCTGAGTAGTAAGTGGCCCGGCTGTTGGCATCGCCGCGCATGAGGGCGGCAAAATCAAACTCACAATCGAGTCCTTCGTCATCCAGCATCAGATCAGCACGGATGCTCGCCTCCCAGCGTTCTGCCCAGGGGCGCATGGTGTAGCGCACAAACTCAATCGACTGCTGCTCAATGTTGTTGTTCGTGGCCCGGTCCAGATCGGCAATCATGTGCGGTGGCACTCGAAACAGTCGGGCGATATCCGTGACCTGAAACTTCCGCAGTTCCAGAAACTGCGCCTGCTGGTTGGTGACGCCGACTTCGTGGTACTTCATGCCGGACTCGAGCACCAGCACCTTGCCACGGTTCATCTGGCCTTGGGCGCTCTGGTAG
>JAEHJW020007697.1_pt1 | contig 10198 bp, 13 predicted proteins | sample 9271431 | NCBI WGS metagenome assembly JAEHJW02
GACACTGGTATAGCTCACATCCGCGACAATCGCAGCAGCGTAGGCGGTCTCGAACTCCGCAAGTTTTGCTGCAAGAGCATCCGCCATGACATTCGCCGGTGCCCACGTCGTCGTCACGTCAGTCCACCCGTTCGCCAGATTCGCCGTGATCTCTGCTGACTGAGAAGCCACGGAGTCATCAAAGAAGTATGCCGCCGATTGCGGATTGAGCAGGATTCGGAGCGCCATGTCAGTAATCCATGAAGTAATGCCACGGCCCGATCAAAGCAGTCACGGCGGCTGCTGTGGCATTGTTTGATCGCCAGTAGGTCAATTGTTGCTGATCGGTGTTTCGCAGCTTTACACCAGTCGAGTCGGCAACCTGACCACTGACAGAGACGCCGGTTTTGAGATTCTTCACCACATAGTTGAGCACGGTGTTTTGATTGGCTGGGCTGTACATGATGAGTTGATATAGCGTGCTCGTATCGTTGGGAGCACCCAGAGCAGTCCCGAGAGCCACCGGTGTTTGCCCCGTGCTACCAGCACTGTACATATACCATTGGGTCGCGTCCGTAGTCTGCTGGGTGATCCCGAAGCATCCGTTCCATGGGTCGTTTGAAGCCGCATACATCGATTCGTAAAAAATCCCGGCAAAGGCATACGCGCCACTCACTACCGCAGCATCACCACAGCCGATAATCATCGACGCGAAAAATCCCTGACCAGTTCCGGTTCCGATGGACACACAGTTGGACGAATAAGCCCCACCGACGCTTCCAGCTGTTGATGCAGAAACACAGGAATACAAAGACCTCATGGACGGCAGCGTCGTGCCAGTCGGATTGGCCACCTGGATATTCCCGGTCCCTAAGGTGCCCATTGCACCATTTTGCCCAACACCTCCAATGACTGTCATTGCGACACCACCAGAAGAGTGGTAGAGGCATATCTTGCTGGCTTCAGTGGCGTAAGAGGCGCGCTCGAACAGGCGTTCCACCCCGGCCTCATCAAGTGAGGTCAACGTCCCATACCCGGCCAATGCCCTTGGGATGATAGTCGTGATGCCTGCGCCAGGCGTGGCAACTGCCGTCATCCCTGACGGCTGAGTCATCGGCACCCCAAAGTCCGCTGCCTGTACCAAAGCGCGCTCTGCCGGGGCGGTCAGGAATACGTCGCACGATGTTCCTGGGAGCGTAACAAGCACGCCCGCACCGCTTGACCCTGCGATGACATTCGCCGCAGTGCGCGTGATGGTATCGGGTGTCCCAGTGTTGAACGTCCCCAGGCCGACTTCCCACACCGTCGAATTGTCCGTGACGCAGTAATAGCACTCGTCGCCATTCGCGAGAGCAGCGGAAAACGCCTGAGTCGATCCGTTCTTCGCGCCGCCAAGGGAAATTGCGCCAGTGCCAGAAGTGGTCGTCGTTTCCCAAACCCGGTCTGCTACCTTGAACGCCATCAAATTCTCCGAGAGCGAAACTCTGCCTTACCCGCCATCGCTGCACGACACGACGCCAAAATGCGTCGGGCTTCCACGCGCCACTCGCAATCCGAAACCTTCCACCATCTCCGAAGCAGCGCCGCCCCCGCAGCTTGCAACGGTTCGCGGGCTGTGCGCTGGGACTCGCGCCACCCAAGCGAGCCGGGAAGGTAACGGGCTTCGATGAGGATCACGGCATCCACATTCGGAACGGTTACGTCGGCGTCCCGTTACCGCACTGGATGATCGGCGTCAGCAACAGTTGGTCCCCGTTGTTCGCCGGCGTGAAGCTCGTACCGAACCGCTCGGCCCACATGATCGCGCCGCTCGTGGCCTGCGTGACGAAGTAGCCGTAAATCGTCGGATTCGTCGTCAGCGCCCCGGTGAACGTCCATGTCTGCTGCGCGTAGGAGCCGTAAGACGGCGTCCCGCTGGTATACGTCCAGGACGCCCCGGCGAGGGAAATCGCCGCATAGCCGCCGCCAGTCGCAGCGGTGTAGGAAGCCGCCGTGTCCGTCTCCGCGGGCGTGACGTTGTTGACGTACAGGTTCAGCGTCTGACTCTGAGGAGTCGCGCTGTTCAAGAATGCCTGCAATGCAAGGATCTGCGCGGATGATTGGATGAGCAGAGACATGAGAACTCCTACTTGTATCCGAGCGCCGCAGCCATGGCAGCATCAGGACGACGGTTCGCCGGAATCTCCGAGAGCGCGGCCTGGCTGAGATCGGTCAGCGGGACGTGATCCACCAGCACGGTCATCCCAGTATCGTCGAGGATGTGGATCTCCCCCACCCCCTGAGCGTTTGCGTGCGTCAGAATCGCCGTCCGCCCCTGGAAGCGGACCCACATCCCCTGACGCAGCCCATGCTCTGAGAAGATCCGCGGATCGGGCGGCATCTGCGGGATGCGAACCTCGCGAGCCACGGGCCGAGAATTCGGACGAGGAACCGGACGGCGGAAAAAGTCTCGAATGTTCATGATCACCTCAATAGAGCGCGACGAGATTCGTTGCGGTCGTTCCAGTCGCTTGGATCTGCACGAACTGGACCGGCAGGATCGACCCGCCGACGAGCCCGTAGAACGTCACGTCATTTCCCTCGAACGTCACGCCAGAAACGTTCCCCGCTCCACCGATGTAGAGAGCCCGGCACGGATACGAGAGCATTTGCGTATCGCTCGGAGTCACCGCAACCGCGTCCCACGCCGGAGAGGTCGGGCTGATGCCGTTTTTCGACATGCGCGTTCCCTAAAAAAAAGCCCCGCCGAGACGGGGCTAAGTTGGCGACGCGACCGATTACCAGTCCATCTGGTTACCAGATGCGGGCTTGACCCAATTGGGTTGCACCCGGTCCACCTTCACCAGATACGTTTCGGCGCTCGGAGTGATCGAAGCCGCCGTGTCGTTGCAGTAGGTGATCCCGATCTCGTCGGCAGCCGCAACGCGCACCCCAACGATCCCGAGGCCGGCTTGAGCCGACGGCTTGTTCACCGACACGAAATCGCCCACACGCAGGCCGATCCCGGTATTGGCGAACAGTTGTTCCGCCGTGGTGTTCGCCCCGACCGCGGCGGGGGCGAGCGCCAGGGAGAAGACACCCAAGCTGATGAGGTTGCCGACCGGACTCTGCGTGGTATCCGGAGACGATGCGCTGTTCGGCCCGGGGTTCGAGCCGTCCACGTTCATTACTGCGGGGAATCCCATGATTGCTCCTTATCCCGAAATCCGAACGCCCAGGGACCGGTACAGCGACGAGAAGCCGTAGGCCACGTCCATCCGGGTGGGTTCCGCATCGTTGTTGATCGTGTACTGCGTGGCAATCCGGATGCTCAACCCGAGATCCTCGTCGAACGCGCGACTGGCCTCCACCGCCGTCCGAGGCAGCGGCAGATCGACGAACGCCAGGGCATACGCATCGCGATGGAAGTACAGGTTTTCCGTCGAGGACGTGCCGGACGCGGCGCCGCCATTGATCGTCACCGCATTCCCAGCGATCGACGTTCCGGACGAGAGCGCGGCATTCTGGAACTGACCACCAACGATCACGCACTCGCCAATCACGAGATCGAGGAGACCGCCAGACGACGACGTGTACTGCCCCGTGGTGGCGTTGAAAGTCCCGTTGTTGAGCGTTGCCGGCGCAAACTGCGGACCGCCAGGCGAAGCCGTCCCGGTCATCTGCGCATAGCCGTTCGGCGGAAGCACGACGAACTGCTTGAGCGTCGTACCGTACCGGCCACGGTTTTGCGGGTTGACCGGATAGACGTTCGCGATCTGGATCGTGTCGCCCACCTTCGCAGCCGCCGTCGAGGCCGTCAAGCCGGAGAGCGTCAGCACGCCGTTTTGCGCCCACCCCGACGTGAGATACGCGCTCCCAGGGGTCGAGTTGACCACCGGAGTTCCGGGGAGCGTCCCGGTCGAGTAGTTCGCGACGTTCGGATCCTCGAACCAATCGGCCCCAGCGGTCTTCGAGGCCACCATCCCGGTCTCGAAATACTCGGAGATCCGCGCTTGGGGATTGAACAGGCCCGACAAGGCCGGAGTCATGAAGGCATTTGCCAGCGGGTGAACGACTGCCGTCGGCAGCATCCCCTTGGGCATACCTTCCGAGACCAGAATCGCACGCGAGTTCGTGAACGGCTGCAAGGCTTGCTGTGCAGTCTGCCCCGATCCCGGAGGCGTACCGGGCGTTCCCTGCCGGTTGGCAGTGTTCTGGAACGCGAAATAGGCGCCGTCCGAGTCGATCCGGTTGCCCACCGCGATACACGCGGGCTTGAGGAAGCGGTCCTCGAAGTCGTCAATGTCCAACAGCATGTTAATGGTGTTGAACTGAATGTCGACGTGGAACTGGTACAGGATGTTGACCGGCACATAGTTTTCCGTGCTGGGCTCGACGTTCAGCGCAGGACCGAACGTACCCTGATACCGCGGCGGAAGGCGCACGTTGCAGGTCGCGCCGATTTTGCGGCCCTTCTGGCCGAATTCCTTGTCGTACTGCCGGTTGAATTTGTCCGTCAGCACGCAAAGGTTCGAGAGAACCGGGAGAGCCCGGTTCGTGATCTCACTGATCGTGAGGAGTTGGTTTGCCAAAGCACGCTCCTAAGCGCCATACGGGCGCGAGCAGGGAATTTCCGCCGCTTTGGTTCTCAGTGTCGTTTACGGATGTTGAGATTCACACCGTTCTTTTTGGACCAGTCCGCAATCGTTTCGCGGATATTGGTAGGGGCTTGAAGCCCCGAAGAACCGGTTTCACCCAACGGCGTAATGACCGGAGCCATAGCGCGGGCCTTGCTCGGGGTGATCCCCGTGTCATCGCTCGGCTTGGTGCCGTTGAGTTTGGTGCTCGGCTTGTCGCCGTGGGCGGATTTCTCCGCGAATGGCCGAAGTGTAGCCTCAATTTTTCCGATTGTCACCAACTGCTCATCGGGAGGCAATTTCGCCAGGGATTCAGCCAAATCGGGATTGTCCGCAAAGTGATATGCGATCTCCGCCATCAGCGGCGACCGCTCCATGTACTGGAGGATGGGCATCGGGATCAGAATGTCCTGCGCCCGGTCGATGACCTTCGCCTTGAAGTCCGGCACCAACTCCGACGCCTTGGCGATGCGCGCCTTGGCTTCCTCCACGATCTGCGCCTGGCGACGTTCCGCCGCGGCTTTCGCTTCTTCCTGGGCACGACGACGCAGGCCGTCCTCGACACCCCATGCGATCATCGCGTCCAGGTATTCTTGATCAGTCTCGAACTGCTCCCGGGCGGGCTTGGCGCTCTCCACCGGATCCTTCTTCGGCTCCATCTTCTGCCGAATCTCGGACAACTCCCGTTCCAGTTGCGCCGCCCGCTGCTCGGCCAACTGACGTTCTGCATACTGCGCCGCGGCGAATTCCTCCGCTTCCCGACGTTGCCGGACGCGCTTCCCGACTGCCTTGAGCATCTTCGCGCTCAGTTCGGCCTTTTCGCGCGCCGTGAGGCCGTCCTCCCCTTCTTCCTCGTCGTCGAGCTCCGCCTTGGGATCGGGCTTCGGATCCTCCTTCGGCTCTTCTGGGGGGGGATCTTGGGGGAACCCAGCATCAGCCAGGACCGCGGGGAGATCGTTGCTATCCAGTACGGTAATCATCATTGCCCTCCGGTGGGATTTGCGGCCCGGTCAGCCGCTTGGTTGAAACTCGCCATCGTCGCATCATGCGTCAACTGGCGTTCAAGTTGTCGCGCCTCGTGCCCTCGTTCCGCTCCCGAATCGATGAGCTTCCCAGCGGCCCGGATTTCCTCGACCTGGAGCGCCGTCTGCGCTTTCGTCTCGGTGTCATGTGCTTTGACTACCGCGGCCATATGCGCCTTCGTGAGCCCGAACTTCGCTTCCGTCTGCGCTTGCTGAAGTTGCTGCTTGAGTGCCGAGTTCTCGTTCGCCAGAGATTGAACCAGACTCCTTGCGCGGCTCGATAGGCCACCCATGATCTTCTGAAGACCCTCGGGATTCTGCGCCATCAGCCGATCAGCCAACTCTTGCATGTACGGGTGATCGATCGACCGGAACACCAGATCCGGCGCGACTTTCGCCACGATCTCGGCCAGTTGAGGCACAGCGACCATCGAAAGCAGCGTCTCCGCTCCCTCTTCCCTCTTGGTGTCGTAGCCCGGACCGGTGTCCATCACCACTTCGTACTTGCCCACCGAGAGATCGTTCTTCACGCGCTCGATCCCAGTTTCCTGCTCGATCTCCCGCCGATTGATGGGCACCATTTCGGATACCCCGTCCTCTCCGATGATCCGCTGCATCCGCGACTCGGAGTAATAGTGCGGGATCCACTGGACCATCACCCGCCAGCACTGGGCAATCGCCTGGGTGAGATTGTCGTAATACTGGAAATGGGACTGGTCCGACAGCCACTGACGCCTCTTGATCGCCTGCCCCGAGACGACGATCCCCTCGGGGTCATGCCCAGGCTCGTTCGGCATCCCCGCAACAGCGACCAGATTCGATCTCATCCCCGCGACGAACTCGGAAAATCCCTGCTCGATCTGCGCTGGCTCCTGCCTCATGGGGGGGGGAACGAGCATCGGGCCCAACGGCCCCTCAAGAACCGTCGGCTTGTAGGTCAGAACCGAATACGGCTTCTGGTTGGCATCCTCCCATTCCGGATGCCCATCGAGTTGTCCTTCCGCGGCGACCCAGGGCGCTTTCGGAGCAAGGCCCAACCGCTTGATCTTCGAGACCTCGCCGTAGTTGACCATCCGCTGCGGGTCCATCATCGACTCGACCATCCCCCGCTTCCGAACGCGGCCATCGATATCGACGACGTTCCCCGCTACGCGAAAGACCGGGATGTAATCGCCGGGGATCTGCTGGCGCTCGATCACGCTCATCCCGTTCAATCGAAACCACTCGACCTGACGTTTGAAGGACTCCCGCTCCTGGACGATCGCCAGACCATGAGATGCGAGGAATTGGTCCAGATCCTCACGAGAATACGGCTTCCCGGTATCGGGGTTCTTCGGGAGGTCCGAGCGGTACTGCGTGATCTCCTGGCCCTGCTGATTCCGCAGCAGATAGAGCGTGTCATTGATCTCGCGGATGCGGAAATACTCCGCGAGCCGGATCTCTTCCTTGTCCTCCCAATCCAGCCGCGACTCGTCCCGGTCCAGATCAGTCCAGTTGACGTTCTTGGCCTTCGGGAATTTGCGCTTGTACTCGGTGCGCTTCATCTTCACGCTGATGATGCACCACTCCTGATCCGCGCCACTTGGCATCTGCGCCGACGGATCCATCCAGACCGTGAAAATGTTTCGGATGGGGATGATCCGGAGATCCTTCGTGAAGGACTTGGGGTCCGTGTATTCCGCGATCATCCGGAAATATCCCTCGCCACAGTCCACAGCACGCTCAGCAGCCAGATCGTAGGCCACGCTCGCCTCGGACCTAGCTTCGACGTGCCGGCCGATCCCATTGATGACCTCGGCGGTCTCCACGTCCGCACCATCCCCCACCGGATGGCACTTCCCCCTCGGTCGTTGCTGCTTGATGTTGTTGACCACCCGCCGGACATACGCATCGGTCAGATTGATCGTCAGTTCCGGCGAGTCCTCGCTACCCGTCGTGACCACATCATGGTCCCACTGGTCGCCCTCTCGGAAGAGGAGCGCGGCCTTGGCCCGTTTCCGGTTGTCCTGGTCGTTCTCGGACGCGATCTTGAGCCGATCCCGGGCCTCCTCCCAAATCTCTTCATCGGTGATCGCCGCGAAATCCCGATCCTCATCCGTGCGTTGTACCGGTGCGTGTGGTGCGTCCATATCAAATCCTCATCCAAGAATTCGGCCCGCGGCGATCGATTACCCGCGGCACCACCACCGGCTTGTCCTGGGCCTTTGTAAGCTCGGGGAACAGATCGGCTATGCCCCACACACAGGCATCAGCCCGGTTCGGGCTGTCCTCGCCCATGTATCCCCGAGTCGTGAACGCGCACAACTCATCTTCCAACTCCCTGAAGATGCCCGCCATCCGCACCCGTCCAGACTCGACAAGCGCGCTCATCGGCTCGGCCCTGACCACTTTCCCCCTCGAGGCCGTGACCATTCGGAACGGTGTTCGAGGCCGCGCCGTCCTGATGACGTGCCCCACCATCGCGCCCCCGAAATTGCCCTCGGCAACGATCCGATCCGCCGACCAGCGATCAAACGCATCCGTAGCGACCTTTCCCCATATCGCTGGGCCGACCTTGCACGTCAGATCTTCGAGAACGTAGCCATTGCCGTCGACGCCCAGGCCACAGACCACGATTCCGATCGCGTCATTGTCCGTGTTGTCCGTGTCATCCGCCCCGGACGGGTCTACAGCCACCACGATCCGCAGCATGTCCGGGAGATCCCCATCGATGTTCCGCCACCGCTCGAACCATTCCTCGCGAAACAGAGCGTTCGGTGCCGCATCCCGGAATTCGCCGTACAGAAACCGCCGGCGAAGCCTTTCGGGGAGGGCTTCCAGGGTCTTGAGGTAGGAGGCTGACAAGTTTTGCGTGTTGTCCACGGGGTTGATCTGGAAAAACCCGTAATCCTGCCGCGGGAGTTCGCGCTTCGTCTCCGGATCCTGGCAGAGCTTGAACATGCGGTATGTCCAGTGCCCTTTGTCCGGAGGGTTCTCGGCGTAGTACATCTTCAGCGGAAGGGGAACGCCGGTGTTCGCATCCTCGACCTTTTGCGCCAGGCGGGTGACGGCCACGTTCCGCGAGTCGTACGGAATCTGGCTGCACTCTTCAAGGAAGATGGTCGCGTACTCGTTCCCGAGGATCTTTTCCACCCGCTGCTTGTCGTCCAGGCCGCCGAAAAAGATTTGCGAGCCGTTCGGCATCGTGGCGTACAGATCCGACTTGTTGATGTCGCATTCGACGTTTGGGAAGCACAACTGCATGACCCTCGGGAACGTGTCCATCACGATGGACTGCTTCACGTGGCCCAGGCGGAAGCGCAGGATCGCATGCCGCGACCCCGGAGCGCGGAGAGCGCGGACGATGATCGCGCGGACAAGCAGGAACGTCTTTCCGCTTCTCGACCCGCCGGCAAGCATGATGTGCGTGGCTGGCGAAGCCAAAACCTCGTTCGCCTCCTGCTGCTTTGAAGTGAGAGCAAACGTCACAGCTTGGAGTCCGTCTCGGAAATGATGACGTTCAGGGAGCCCTTCACGGTGGCATCGATCTCCTGACGGGCGAGCTTCGGGACGTGGTACTCGATTACAGATTGAAAGAGGGTGAACGCCCTCTCGGGATCGGTGACCGCGATGCGATCGAGCCACTCCTGTAAGCGATGGGCGTTTCCGTCAACAAAGCGGCCTATGGCCTCCCGTGCATCACGCGTAGCCACGTTGGCGACGCCTTTCTGCCGCCCTCCGGTTTTGGGAAGGCCCTTCGGGCGCCCCCCCTTGCGCTTTCCGTCCGAATCCATTTCAGATTGTGAAACTGCCATTCTCAATGCGGCAGCTCTGCCGCCTCCTGCTCCACCATCTCCGCAAATTCGCGCATATAGCTGGCGAGTTCGGATGGGTTGCACTCCCGCGGCACGAACATGACCGATCCTCCGAAGTGGAGGGAAACCTCGGAGCCGGTACGGGGATCATGCCATTGATAGGAGTCGAATCTCATCGCGCCCTCGGATCGGCAGACTGCCGGCTATACCAATCGCTCACGAAGTCTTGCGTTTGGGCGGGATTCGAGAACCGGAGTGCCCGCTCCGGACGTTCGTGGTCGTATTCCTCGGGATAGAGGGTCACGACGTAGCCATCAGCGGACTGCCGGACGTTCAGGAGGGCACCTTTGCGCCAGTCCAGCGGGATTCCGGGGGCGTCTTGCGGCGGCTCGTCGATAGGCTCCGGCACGGCGACTTGGGATGACTCGGGATTGACGAGCCGAGGCCTCGGGCGTCCTTTGGGCCAGCCCATTACCGTCCCCGGACTTTCGTGAACGCCCGGTCCCGTTCCCTGCGATTCGTCGGAACAGCTTGACCGCTCATGGCGATCCACTTGTTTTGCGTGGCGATCGCCGCCTCGACATGCTTGCGCTTTTGCTGCTTGCGGTCGGCCTTCTTCATTCTCCGGTCCCTCCCGTCCCGATTCCGGGGACGACTCCCGCTACATCGACCTCCCGGCAGATCACATGCTTGATGCCGCCCCACAGGATCTCGTGGAATGCGTATCCCCGCGGTCGCCCCTCGTCCATCGTCGCGCCGAGCTCCACGATATCGCCCACCCTGACCT
>JAEHJW020002990.1_pt1 | contig 10175 bp, 19 predicted proteins | sample 9271431 | NCBI WGS metagenome assembly JAEHJW02
GGGAATCAGGTACTGAGAAGCACAAACCGGCCCGCCAGGCAGGCGACAACGACATGCATGGGAAGCCGGATCCGAGTCATATCGGGAGCGGCGCGCAGCGGCAGGAGCGGCGAGGAAACAAAAATGGGCAGCATCGCAGGGGCGGCGGCTTAATAGATGGGTTCTAATTGTTTGCCGGACGAGGCTGTTGCATCGTCGAAACCGACTGAAACGCCATTTTTGTGAATTTTAGCTACGAGTCAGAAATATAGGCGTGCGGTACGACCAGAGTTGGAGAAATCTTTTAACCATTGTTAATTTCTTTACTATTTATGTAACTAAATAAGTCAAACCAATGACGCCAGCCCACCCCCCATCGAAACGGCACTCGCGCCAGCGCCTCGAAGGCGCTTCAGAAGCCGCTTTCATGTCACGGACAAACAACGGGCGCGCCGACGCCTGACCGACCGACAGGACGCCGACGCGCGCGAACGACCGCCCACCGTCGGATGGTGCGAAATGAAGAAAGGGAAATGGGCGGCTCGGATGCGCGCGCCGGAAGCGCCGGATCAGATCATCCGGCGGAACAGCAAACCTGGCTCAGAAAATGCAGGCCTTGCGCGAACACTCGATCAAGAAGTATCCCACCATGACCGCCGGATAGAGCACGACCAGCGCGGTCACCAGCACCCACCAGCGTCGCTGCCGCCGGATGACGAGCACGACGCAGACGAGCCAGACCAGCACGGCGGTCCAATACGCCGGGAAATACGGTCCCAGCCCCACCGTCAGCCAGTCAACCCGCATCAGCAACAGCACAACTGCCGCGAGAATCACGAAGATGAGGATCGTCAGGCGATTGCCGGGCTTGATGGAGGGGGAGCCGGTCATGGATGTCGTTTTCCGGGAAACAGGGATCCGCAGTAAGGGAGATGGGCCTCCCCAGCCCCGATCGCGATCGGCGCTTGAGGAGCACATTCTGCATCATTGCCGATGGAAGCGGAATGAACGACGCCCGCCACGCAAACGACACGCAAAACAAAGCGGGCCTCGGATTGCTCCGAGACCCGCGAGAGTTTCTTTGGCAGCCCCCCCGAGAGTCGAGCTCGGCATTTCGAGATTCTTGTAGATAACAGTGGCGGCCAATCGCTCCTGAGGGTCTAAATGGAAGCCAGATGCAGAATGGCTAAAGGGCTGCCTTTCAATCATGAAAAAATGGGGAAAGCAACGAACATCTGCTCATACTGAAATTTATAAGTGAAGACATCTTTTCGGTGTATATATTGCTGCTTTGTGGGCAAGTCGGGAACGAAGTCTGTGATTCCTATGAACCCGCCATTTTTTAGGCATCGATCTGCCTCTGTTACCACACGACTTAGCAAGTCTCTATCCACAAGATAGAGGCAGAATCCAAAGAGTATGAAGCCACGGGAGTTGTCATCGAATTCCAGATTGCCAGCGGTCCCTACGCGGAGTGTCAGATCTGGATATAGCTTGGAACCCCGAGAGATCGCTTCTACTGACGGGTCGATACCAATTCAGACACACGCAGTGGCCATGCGTAGAGCTTCTAATTTTCTACCGTTGGAACTTCCAATTTCAAGAACTGAAGTTCCAGCTGTAATATATTTTGCGTACAGAGCATTCGGCACACTTAACTCTGCCCCCCTCTTCCATGGGAGCATATGCGTCTTCGTTACGGATGGAATACCCCCCCTCTTGGCCGTCTGTAAATACCGATTTCTGTATAGATCTCATTTCTGGCACTCCCATTTATTCGTTAATTTCGTCAATTCCAACTGTGTTGGCCCTCTTTGGATGCGTCTCTGTCAATGGCGTGGACTCGCCCCCGCGGAATAAGAAAATCCGGCCCGAGAACGGATCCCCAGCCAACGCCATCTGCACCTAAGCCGCCAGGGTATCGAAGCCACACCACATGTCGGTCACCCCTGCTGCGGCCCACACGCGCGTGTTAATCGACGGCCCCATCAACGCGTCAGCCATCGCAGCGCCGCCTCCAGCGCCTGCCGATCGGGGGAACCTTCGATCTTCAGCTCCCCGTGTTTCTGCTGGAGAGCCAGCGTGCCTGAAGGCCTCGTCATGATGGCCACCCCAGCCGCGGGGACTTTCGACACCTCCACGGCCGGCCGGATCGGAGCAAGTGGCGAGGCGGTAACAGAGGCCACTTCCGACTCCACCACGCGCACCGCCAATAGCGTCGGGCCGACCTCACCCTGCACCCGCAGTGTTCCTTCACGGTGCTGCTTGATCCAGGCGAACACCTGATTGGCGTTCACGCCCGCTTAGCGGGCCACCTGCGCTCCGATATCCCGGATTGCCCCGCCCAATCGACCAGACCGAGCTTGAATACGCCAGAATGCAGGCGACTGCGCCGCAATGCGCCGGGCTTTTGATCGGCTGTGCCCAAAAAATTCTATTTGTGGGCTCAAATTTAAGATGCCCAACACAATCGCGATCTTCGCCCTTCGGACCTCCAGCGTCTACACGGTCAGGGCCGGACGATTGGACGATTACCTTTAGGGTGCGGCGATGCCCCCTTAACTATCCAATCCAGGGCATTCATCGGTTGCGGTAACGTCTCGGCTGGGATGCGGTGTTTATAAAATTTTCGGGAGGCGTGATGATGGGCGAAAAAAGTGCAGGACACCATCAACTTCCCGCATTAGCTGCATGTTTGCGGCCAAAGCCACTTTGATAGATGACTCATTACCGGCTTTTACTTCTGCTCTTAGGGATAAGGTCTCGGATACTTGATCTGCTACAAGTCGCACCATTTTTTTTGCAATTCCACGTCCGCGAGCGGAAGGCGCCACAGTCCAAGACAGTTCTGCGTTTCCGCTTAACTCTTCATCAACTCTCACAGTCCCGACCGGCACACCGTTAATTTCAGCAATTAGCAACTGGCGAACAGGATTGGCCAAGGTGGCAGTAAGCCATGCGATGTGGGACTCGAGCAATATTTGATCAGAATTGCGGCTACTAAAACGAGTGGCAGGGTCGTTTCGCCACTCATAAAGCATCGTTGCATCTCCAATTGTTGCGTTACGTACAGTTAGCATGGCAGCCACCTCCAGCGGAAACACTTAATAATGCCGATTTATATGATAAGGATGCTTTAAAAAATTGTCTACACGATATGGGATAGGCCTTACGCATGAACTTCTCCCTTGCAGTGCAAATTTCATTTTTTAGGAGAGCAGTATTTCAAACCAATGATGATGGTTTGTTCCTGTACGAGTCCATGGCGAACGAGCTGGCGTTGACGCCTGGCGCATTCAACTTCCCCTATGGCCCATACAAGGATATGCCCCCCCCCCGGCCCGGTCGGGAAATGGCCGCAGCGCTTAGGCAATGCCTGGGCCCTGGTCGACGACTACCGCACCACGCCGCTTTGGTGGTGGAAACGGGCATGCCGTATTCGGTTGGCAGCGAGCATCCAGGGGCGGATGGTCCGGTCAGCTACCCGGGGTAGGGGCCGCTTCTTCCCGTGCGCGGCGCAGTTGGTCTTGCTGCCGCCTGCCCAGCGGGCTGCGCGCCAGCTTTTGGGCCAGCTCGCGGCCATGTGGATGGAAGTAGCGCAGGAGCATGCGGGTATCGACATTGCCGTTTACCTTGGCCTGCTCATGAATTTCAAACACCGTGGCAATCTGTGACGTGCCCTCGTGGCGTAGATCATGGAAGCGCAGATCACGGAAGTACGCGGCACTGGGGCGGCGACCGTAGTGCCAGCACATACCTTCGTAGCGCTGGCGAGCACGACGACGAGCGCGAATGAAGGCCCGCGTAACAGAGCCTGGCTGCATCGTGAATATCCGGCCACGCATAGGCTTTCCCGTGACCCAACGGCGTAGCGCTTCACGGGCAAGCGGCGTCAACGGGACATCCCGCGCGCGGCCGTTCTTGGTATGTGGCAAATGCACCACGCCATGCATTAGGTCCAGGTTCTCCCGCTGAATGCCTACGACCTCGGATCGGCGCCTGCCGGTTTCCTTGGCAACGGTGAGGACGGTGGGAAGCTCGGCCGACCTGGTCGCCCGGATGATCCATTCAAGCTCACCCCGTGGGCATTCGTCGCCGGATATGCCCCGCAGGGTAATCGGTCGAACAATCTGCGGTCGCGTGCGTCATCGACCGCCGGCCGGCGGACGAGCTGGACCGGGTTGGCCAACTGCTCAAACCCCAACCTTTCCGAATGACCGTGAAAACATGGGAGAGGAACGCAATACGGCGTGCAACCGTGGCCGGCGCTCGGTCTTTGAGCCATTCGTCACGCAGCTCCTTCAGGTCCGAGCTGCGTATCCAGTCGACGGGGCGAATGGCCAGCCTGGTCGCACGCTAGATGCGCGCAATCGACTGTTCGCCCGCCCGCCCCTTTTTTGTCGCAGACACCTCGACCAGGTAGCGGTCCAGTGCCTCGGCAAGGATCGGTGCAGGTTTACGGCGGAGCTGGCGGCGGGTCCCGCGTTTCATGGCTCGGAGGGAGGAGCGTTAAGACCGGGCAGTATCCCCTATTTACGGCCTTGCCGCAGACCCGCCCCGAGGCGACGGGCAGGTAGGCCGCCCTATTGCCCGATTCCGCGTCCTGGCCGTTCTCGCGCGCTCCAGCAGTATCAAATGACGCGCCGATCCGTCTCAAACGACGCGCCGCGCTACACGATTGCGATCGTCGCTTGAGAAGCATTCTGCATCATTGCCGCTGGGAGCGGAATGAACGACACGCGCCACGCAAACGACGCGCAAAACAAAGCGGGCCTCGGATTGCTCCGAGACCCGCTTGAGTTTCTTTGGTAGGCCCCCCGAGAGTCGAACTCGGCACCAACGGATTATGAGTCGGGCGTTTTAGAAAAAGGCATAAATAGAGATCACTTCAAAATCAATGAGTTGCAGCGATAGCCATCCCTCAACTTGACGGTGATCTAGTACCTTTTCACCCTGAATTCGACTGGTTTACGTCAAGATTACGTCAAACTCCCGGCCAACCAGCACAGCTTCAAGGCATAGCAGATCAAGCCGTGCCTAGATCAGCATTGGCACGTCGATATCCAGCTCAAGCTGTCGCCTAACATGTATCGCCCGGAACTTCCGCCACGGGCTGGGCTCAAGTCCTTCGGCAGTGGAAAACGCCTCTTTGGCCAACGGCCATTGCAGTTTTGCTAGGTTCAAGGCTTGGTTGAATCGACGGTAGCACCATGATCGGGAGATCAACAGATGGGTCGCCACATCGAGCATCTTGTTATCGAAGCGCCTCAGCAATTGCAAGTACGCTGCAGCAGGTGATTCGTAGGACGCCGCCTCCGCTTCGCTATCAGCCGATGACTCTTCTCGCTGGATCAATATGGCAAGCGGCTCGAGCCCCTCGTCTGCCGCCAGCTTCGCTAGCAGCGGATGGGCAGCATCGTCAGGCGCTCCGGCGGGTGCATGATCAAGCCGGACCGCATGACGTACATTCAAATCGGTGTATCTGACGAGCTTCTGGTACAGATAGCTGATGATCTTCTGCTGATACTCTGGGCACCCAAAGTCGGGCTCGAGTCCTCTGTCCAGTCTAAGCTCCTCGGCCAGCAGCCAGGCTTCTCCCTCAACATCTGACACGCCATGCTCACCGCGCGTGTGAGCAGCAATACGCCGCAACGCCCCACGACAACTACGAAGAAACTTCTCAAACATCACATCAACATCACAGCCCGGTGCCACTGCTCGACCTCGTTGCTTACTCGTTGAGCAGAGGATAATAGGGACGATTCTCACCAAAGTGAAGTGAGCTTGCGCATTGATACGACCGATCCTCGGCGGTTGATGCTCTCCATCAATCCCGGGCGACGTCACCAATCGCAACAGCGCTGCCTACGGCTAGGCGCGATGAGCTGGGTCTGCAACAGCCCGATGGCGAGCGTGGCCGCACAGCCCTGCGTGTTGAAAGTGGAGCAGATGGCGGCCAGGCTACTGAAAGAGCCGCGGAGAACGGCTCCGCGCTAGGGACGGGCATCGTTATTGACGCCTTCCCCAGATTTGGGTAAAGTGCAACCAGCCCTTCGTTCAGCGAACGCCCAAGTTCCACTTGGGACACTTATGTAGCTGGCGCGGGGCTTTTCTATTTCCGCTTGGCAAATTGGGGCCGAATCTCAAACTCCGTAGGCTTGAAAAGCCAATGACGATACGGATGTTGCCAACGCATCTCCGGGTCGCCCCCCGTACTGATCCCAATGTTGAAATTAGGGTAGATCTCTCTGATTTGACCGTTGATATGCTTGTACACGGCCTCCTTCGCTCTAGTTCGCTTCCCCCGTACCCGCGCGCCTTCCGGCTTTTCCTTGTGCTTTTCGTTCAAGCGGAATTGCATAGCACCAAGAACCACGTCAAGACACTGCAATAGTACGTGCTCTTTCGAGTCGACCTCGGCCATTTGATCTTCAGCAATGGACAAGCCCGCAGCACGAAATTCCCTACTGCTGTTGAGCCCTAACACATATCCCTTGAAGGCCAGGCACTTTTCGTCGGTATCCGGAAGCTTGTCGAAATAGATGCGGACCCTGGCAGATCCTAAAGCGCCGCCACAATATCGAAACCCGAATGCATGCTTGACAAACTGATAGTAAAGCAGAAAGAAGCTGTTCTCTCGTTGAGCAGGCGTCAGCTTCTTCGCTCCGAAATAGTTCTGAGTGAACATGATGCGCATCTTCAACTTGCCGGCACGCATTAGAGCGAACGTCTCGTCCATCAGCGCTATGTACTTGCCAGCGTAGGCTTCCGTGATCTTTTGCCATTTGACCTCGGCGCCTAAGTTCAGTCGATCCTTGGCTGCCTGCAGAGTCGAAACCACTTCCGAAAGGTGGGCTGACTCAACCAAAACGCCCCCATAGAAATTGGCAAAGTGCTTACCTGAAATGTCAGATTCATCGCAATAGAGAACCAGCTCACGGGACATATCGTTTTTCTAAGCCGCTGTATGGAAGCGCACATTCTACTCGTCAGGTATAACCTGCGACGCGAGAACACGGGCAAGTATCGGAAGAGCCGACCAAGCTGCACAAGGGGATGGTGCCGTAGCAGTGGGGTTTCGTGATAGATTTATCACGCTCGTGACGCCCATGCCGGCCGCCGCAGAGCATTCGCCCCAGCCCCCTCATGGGTTGGGGCGTTTTCGTACAAGCCACAACTCACCTTAGCTAACGCCGACGACAAATAAAAAACCGCCAAGAAGGCGGCTCGTTATCTGCACTATGGCGTCCGATCGATATGCCGATGCGTACCCAATCGTCGAAGTATCGCCGTTGTGCCGTCCATTTCGAACGTAATTTGCCATGACTTATTTGGCAAAACGTCGACTTTTAGAATTCTTGGATCGAAACACCCTGTGATGGAATGCAGCCGCAACTTGTTTGGCTGGGGATACTTGACCAATTCGCGTATCGCGTCCTTCGCAGCCTTCTGGATCTCTACAGGCGCCTTCTTGAAATCTCGATCAAACGTCTCTTTTTTTGAGAGAGCGGTAATCAGTACGGCGGCCAAGGGTTTATTTGCCTAAGGATTCTATGAAATCTTCGACATTGAAATAAGGACCACCATCGACAACGGCAGCCACATCGGCGTCATTTTCCATCACCGCCCATTTTAGATCATGGAGATGGTTAAATGCGTCCATAACTTGGCCAATGGCTCTATCAAAAGACTCCACAACGCCGTCGCCGCGCTGAAGCTGTCCGTCAGCCGCCGCCGCCGCTCGCTTCGCCTCTAGAGCAGAAACCAATTCAAAAATAGTGTCTAGGGCGCCATCAAACGCCTGCTGAACGACGCCGTCCTCGTTGTCGAGGTACCGGCGAGCATTCCCTTCCCGATTGCAGATGCTATGTGCAATCTCACCTGCGTTCTTTGCGATGGACTCGAATGTTGTGGCTAGAACCTCGTTGCGAGCCACAGTGTCCTCAATCGCACGCAGAAGATAAAGCGAACGAGTGCTCTCCGACCTCGCCCCTTCGACGATGAACGATACAAGACCTGTTTGGTAAGTGATAGATCGCATGCTCATTCCCATGGGGCATCGCCCCAATGTAAGCTGGATCGGGCATAACCGAGCCACAGCAAGGCCGGGAATTTCCAATAAAAACAACAACTTATGAAGTTGTCCACAGACTTCGGCTCGCGCTTCGATCAATCCAGTGGGAGCCCACTTGGCCAGCGCAACGAAAAAAGTATAGCTTATTTGATACGGCTAAACAGTGTCATCAAGTTCGGGCTGTGAAAGTCGTGTTGCAAATTTGACCATAGAACACCGGATTTGTTCCTCATGCTCCGCAACCGGCAGCCTCATCACCAGCTGCGCTTCGTAGAGCCCCTACGGTGAACACAAACGCCGCCAGGTCTCATTTCCCTCCAGCACCTGGCGCCGCACATCAGCCGGCGTTCGATCAACCTCGGCGGGCGAGTCGAAGTAGATCGGCCGAGCATGGTCGCAATACTCAACGCCCACCCTCGCCGGGGCCGCGCACCCAGCCAGACTTGAGCCGATCAGAAACAGCATCATCGTCCATACGGGCCACTTCATCCTCCACATTGCGAACCTCCTTGCGGGCCTTCGCCGCCTGTTCGTTGATCTGTTCTGCGCGGTCCTGGCGCTCGTCCGCTCGGCCCGCGCTACGCCCGCGCAGGTAGACCAGCACCACTGCGACAACCGCCGCCGCCGCGGCGACGACGTAGCCCCATATCCGTTGCATGAATGCCGGCATGTTCATGCCTCCAAGGCTGCCGTGGCCTGGGCATACAGCGCCGGCCAGGTCTGCGGATGCGGGCGTCCAGGCCGCCAGGTGCGCAGGTACAGCGACCACGCCGCGTCCGAGTCGCCAATGGCCGGCAGCGCCTTCGGATCAGTCCAGAGCAGCAGGCGCGCCACACCGGCCGCCAGTACGTCGTCGTATTCCAGCGCGGCATAGATCGCGTCCGGGTCGCAGGCCACACTGCGCGCCTTGCACAGCGCCGCCAGGTGGTCCTTGCTGACCGCGTGCAGGAACACGCCCCAGACGCCGCCGCGGCTCGCCCGCGTACCCTTCTCGAACTGCCAGAAGCCGCGGGCCGGTCCACCGATCTGGCGCCGGTGCACGAAGCGGCTTTCCTGCAGGCCGATGGCCAGCAGCATCACCCGCGCCTCGGGCGTATCCATCCGCGCCGGCAGCAGCGCCAGCCCCAGGTTGAGGGCGGTATCGGTGATCATCTTCAAATCCATTGTTCAGCCCTCCCCGCCCGACCGCAGGCCCAGCAGCTTGGCTCGCGCTTCGGCCAGCCATTCCAAAAGCCCCTTTTGACGCATGCTCGCCATCCACCGCATGTACGCGCCCAATACCCACCACGCTGGTAGACCTGCAAGCAGCATGCTCGGCCCCAGGACGTAGAACTTCGCCAGCAGCGCGTCGTCGGATCCGGCGCCATGGTGGGCCAACCAAGTCATGGCATCCATCAGGCCAGGCTTCCACGCGATGACTGCGCCGGCCAGGGCCGGCCCAAACATGAAGGAACACGCGACCGTGCAAACGGTGCGAACGGTGAACTCCCGCGCGGTGCGGGGCGGCATGATCAGCAGCCCGAGCATTGCGGCCACCGCGGCGGGAATGCCGTAAGCCATTGCGACCTTCAAGGCCGCCAAGCCACCCAAACCGGTGGAACTCGGTTCCATTCGAATACTCCCTTGATGGGTTCGCATTGCTGCCTCCCGTTGTGTGGACGAAAAAAAACCCGCCGAAGCGGGCATCTATTTGCAAATCAAACCGATCAGAGAGAGACCGGCGGCCGAGGCTCTGCCATGAGGATGACGCCATTGGGCGTGACCCCCGCAATCTCGCCGCCACTCTCGCCCCACGCCTCGTATTCGCCTGGCGCCAGCTTCACAGCGTCGGATGGCATGCCGCCCTGGCCGTGCACCTCCAGTGAATAGAACCCCTTCTTTTCCTCGCTGTAGTACATATCCATCTTCTTCCCCTATCGCCCTATAACTCGATACCTGACCACGACATTCCACGGCGTCGACGTGGACGAATTCCCACGCCGCAGCGTCACCCCGGTGGTGGTCAATGTGTCCGTCATCACGGAGCAGCTAACCTGTGTCGGAGCAGGCGTTTCCACGGATATAGCGATACTCAGTGCATTAGCCGTGAATGCCATAGGAAAGGTCACCACAGCATCTGACG
>JAEHJW020003051.1_pt1 | contig 10162 bp, 9 predicted proteins | sample 9271431 | NCBI WGS metagenome assembly JAEHJW02
GAACGGCCATTGAATCTGATAGTAGTCCATTCGTACATGAGCTTCGAGGATGTTGGGCACCCCGGAGAGTTCATACGGAACCCGATCAGACCAGAAAATGACTGTGCCGGGCGGGACGAACGGGTGTATTTCGATGTCGAGAGTATTGCCGAGGTACTTGTTCAGGTAAGAGGTCACTCGACGACCGGCTACGATCCGGCCCGTCTCGGCATCCGCGTCGAAGAAAATGCGGAACTGCGCGGCAGCATTCTGCCCGAGCATCGTACCCATTGAGTTCGCGATGTCCGTAGCGGACATCAGGATCTTGTCGTACCCGAGCTTGTACTGGTCATACGCCGCCTGGAGGATGATGTCGAACTCGGCGATGTTTGTTCCCGAGATTGTCAACCCCGCATTGCCAGGTGCTTTCTGGTAGATCAACGCTCCCGAAGCAGCGATGGTAATCGCATCACCCGTACTGGCAGGCGCGGGAAGGTTCGGGTTGGTTGCCATGGTCGTACCCGGCGCAGGACCGAACACTGAGCCGTAAATCTGGCTCAAAATTCCGTCCGGCAACAGGGTGTTGAGGGACTGATCCGTTCCGGGTAATGCACTCAAGGCCTGGTTGGTGGTCGGGGCCAGTGCTTTGAACGTGAAGGTCGTTCCCTGAGTGATGACCTTGAGATAGGTTGTCGCAGCCGTGCCACCCGTCCCGATGTACCAGGCATAAGCAACTGCACCGGCCACCGGGGTGACGGTCGCCGTGATGTTGTTCCCGGCAACCGGGGTGATGGTCGCCAACGCAGACGGAGCGGCTGACCCGCCGCCGAATGTGTCCACCGAGCTATCAGTATTGGTGCGCGTGATCTGGCCCGGGACACCGTTCTTGATCGAAGCCGCGATCCAACCCAGCCCGGACAGCGCCACGCAGGCAACCGAGGTCGCAACTGCTGCGAGCGCACTTCCCGTCCCGGCGGCCACGAGCGTAGGCGTGGGAGTCACGCCCAAGGTGGTCGAAGCGTTGCCGAGAATGAGCGTCTGTTCCTCACCGATCATGACTGACCGAAGCGTGGACTGCACCGCGTTCCCGAGCGCATCTGGCATCAGGTTCATGGCTCCGAGTCGAGCTTCAAAGCTGACTGCAGATTCCAGGCCGAGCGTCTTGTACGAGGCCTGCTGATCTTGCAGCGAGATGGAGATGCCACCGCCACGATTGCCTTCGCTCACTCCGACGGAGACGTTATTCAGATTCACGGCGGTGATGCGCTTCCAGTGAAACGCATTTCCGCCGTCGCCCGGTACGCGCGGCAGACGCGAGACAAGCGGGATCAACTCCTTGAATGGATACAGGAGTTGCACAATCGGTGACAAGTCGTACCACAGGAGGTTGAGCGACTGATCGATCGTGTCCGCCTTGCCGATCTTGGTTGCGATGCCTTTGATGAACTCGTCATTCTGCAACAGGGCAGATGCGAACTCGTTGGGTGCGGTATTCATTAGCGTGGTTCCTCTGGATTACTTGCCGACGCCGCCTTTGTAGGCTGGGTCAAAAAGGGATTTGCCGAACAGGCTGCTGTTCTTGATCATGTTGCCGATCATGCGTGCTCCATTCTTGATGGCGGCATCGCCGTCCGTTGCGTTGGGATTGACGCCTTCCAAAAGCGCGGCTGTGCGATCATTCGGTTGGTCGCCACTGCCCATCCCTTCACCCATGAAACCTTTGCTCACGGCAAAGGCGCGCGCACGGGCGGGCAACGGCAGACGCGACATGGCTTCGACCTGGCCTTTGAGGAAGGCGTGTTGCTCACGAGCGTCGGCCAGCGCTTTGCTCAATTCAACGATCTGCGCGCTCTGTGTGATCCCCTCGGGCCGAGCCTTGCCTGGTTTGGTGCCCTGTGTCGTTTGATAGGGCTGGTTGGCCGGGTAATTCGGGACATCGCCGCCGGTCAGGTCGTCTTGCGCGAGCGGGGACAAGCCGGTTTCGGGCTTGTACAAGCCATCTTCGGGATCGCCCGGCGCTTCGCCGTGCTCGCCGACCCAGTGTGATTCGGCCTTGCCGAGATGAGCGTGAGCCATCTCACAGTGATCTTGCGTGTCACCCAACTGCTCGTGCGCTTCGGACAGGTGTTCGGCGATCTTGCCCACATGCGTGGTGATCCCTTCGAGATCGTGCGACGTGAACGGGTCTTGTGCGGAGGCTTTGGAGGCCTTGGATAAGAGCTTGTGCAGTTCAGCCGCATGATTAGCGGCTTTGCCTAGGCAACTCTTGCCGAGCTTGCATGAGCCGTGCGCCTTCGCGACATGATGTCGCGCTTTGTGCACGGCCTCTTTGTGTTCGTTCGAAAACCGCTTCGTGATTTCTGCCATTTGAGTCAACCTCTTGTCGTCGGTGTGGATGCCAGCGTGTATATCATCTTCGTCTGTCAGCGTTTGGGCCTCTTTGCCCTCGTGTCCCGCTTTGCGACCTATGACTGCGGCGATGTCGTTCGCGATTGCCGCCAGTTGTTCGGCCATTTTCAGATCAGTACCATCACCGTTTTCGGTTTGGGATTCCCGAATCAATGAGCGTTGGGTGTCTCGTACCGCCTCGAACGCCATTGCCAACGGCACAATAGCCCGCGCGAGTCCTTTTGTCAACTCTGATTCTGCCGCTTTCTCTTTCGTTGAACCGGGCCAATGAGCGGGCAGGAGGTCGGTGAGCTTCAGTCGCTCAGCTTGACGGATGATGTGCTCTTTGACCTTGGCCTTGTTCCCGGCGCGTCCATAAGCATGAATGGCGTTGGTCAGGTCGCGCGCGGTCTCGATGGGATATGACCCGTCCGGCATGGCTTTCCCTTCTCCCGCCAGTTGTTTGCGGTGATCATCGGAAAACGCTCGTTTGTGGGCTGGGAGCTTGGCTTCGCAGTTCGGGCATTCTTCGTCATCATCGGCCAGGAATGACCCACATTCCGAACAACGATCCGGGAGCGTCGTCAAACCGCCGTCGTTCTCTTTCGGCTGGTGTGTTAACCGATTCGCTGTACGCTCGTCCTCGGGGCCAGCGGGCAGTGAGAACCCGTCATGCGCAGCGGGTGGACCACTGGGTGACCCGCCAAGTTTGGCGATGAGCCGCCCCAACAGGCCTATTTCCTCTCGTTCAAACATGATCTTTTCCCTCACGTTTTCGTGACCGGCGACCTTGATGACCTCGATTCGACAATCCGGGTTGGCGGGCCGATCCACCAGGCTGATCTCGATGAGCTTTAACCCTGTAATCGTGTCGCCGTTCTTCTCCGTGCGTTCACCACCGATCGAGAACCCTTTGTAGACTTCCGATGTGACCTTTTCCCATGCATCTTTGTCCACGATTTTCGCCCCGATATACAGGCCGTTCTCATCGATCGTGGCTTCCTTGGTGACACCGACCGCTGACGGTTGGTGCATCTCGCGGACGTTCGCCCATTCCATGTAGTCGGGGAGCGCGGCCTTGATCGCGTCGAGTGCGACCACTTCGCCTTGCAGGTCTTTGGTCGGCGTGGAAGCGTACCCCCACACCATGCGCTTGGCCGGGTCTATTTTCGTTATCGGGAGATAGAACTGGTGCAAGTTCAAACTCTCAGGATCGATCCGCGGTTGACCGTTCGACCGGATGTTGGGGACTATACGCCGCGATTTTCGCTATGTCAATCGGCAAGATTGAACGGGTCGTCTCGACCCGAACCACCCGTCCGGACTGGTAGATCAGAGTGACTGACCCGTAATAGTCCAGCCCGATGGTGGGCAACGACGACAATTGCCCGGCGGTGACACGCAAGAGCGTTTCGAGATCAGCCATAATCCACCGTGCATGAACAGTTGGGATGAGCAGGCGGGAACGGATCGCCCGACGGGAAGGATGATTCTAACGGCACGGTCGTATCCGCATTGTCCGAACACACTTCACACACGGCTTCGTCTCCCGCCGTTTGCCACGTCTTGTGTTTTAACACGCCGGATTTTACCGCGGTCAGGTGACTGGCGTGGTTTTGTATCCACGCTCGCTCCGTGCGGGCGATCATGAGCGCGCGCGCGTCCGAGAACCCGAATGACGATACGATCGCCTTTCGTGTCGTTTGTGCATCCCAACCTTCGTCGATCGCTGTCGTGACCGTCGTCCTGAGCATGTCACGAGTTGATTCGTCGATGCGCCACTTGGCATCCGGGTTGTCGATCAGTCGATCCCCGACGATCCGCTTGCCGACCAACGCGGCTGCGCGCGAACGCGCCATTAGCGCAAGGCTGGGTGCGACCTTCCCGAACAGGTCATGATCAAGCCCTAAGCGCAAGATCAGTTCAGCCCCGGCTTCATGAGCGGCGCGCACCAGATGAGGCGTCAGTATCGGGATCAGCGCTGCCCAATCCAGTTCGAGACTGGCTAATACCTCATCCGGGTTTTGAGTTTTCACGCTCGAACGATTCCAAGAGCAGGTATAGCCGTTTGTGTGCTTCGGGGACGTTATCGGACGAATGGAACGACAATGCACCGCACTTGACCAGGCCGAGCACGTCTTGGACGACGGTTTGCGCGCCCATGGCATAACCTTGCTTGACCATCATCATGGGGTCGGGCCTTTCAGGCTTTAGCTTTAGAGCTTCTTTGACGTGTCGATCGAGGTCGCGGTTCATCATCGGGTATCTCCTGTTATCTGGTCGGCTACATGGGTCGCTTGCGCACGCAAGAACTCGCGCACGGCAGATTCAAGGTCAGGCGGTTTGAGTGCTTTGGCGGTTGGCGAGGCATTAGGTGGCGGTGCCTTGGTCGGCTTCGGTGGCGGCGCGAGCAACTGATCAAGCGTGCGCGCATTGCTCGCACCGTCCATGATGATTTGATCACCGTTTGGAATGGGCGGCAAGCTGATCTGGTCACGCGCTTCGTTCAGCGTCATGATCCCGGCGGAGACATACGTTTTCAATACCGTGCTTTGGGTTTGCGGGTCGGTGTCCGGGCGCAAGTCAAACTTGAATTCCAAGTCGTCATACCCGAACCCGCATACCTTCGACTGGATCAATGGGTTCATGATCGCGTCACGGAACCAGATTTGCAACGGCATCAGGCCTTCTTCCTGAGCTTGTTGCTTCGCGGTCTCCGCTGTCGCTCGGTTCACTTCCTTGATGAATGGCTGCGGCGAGATTGAAAACGCGAAACAGGCGATGCGCACCAGCCATTCGTCGTAGTCCGATTTGAGCAGTTCGCCCGAGCCACCTCGAATCTCAAACGGCTTCATCCCGCCGGGGACGAATCGCACGCGGGACTTCATTCGATTGTTGCCCGCCAAGAGAGCGTCGAAATGACCTTGGAAGGCGGAGATTTGTTGCGGCGTCCAGTTCTCGGGGACGGTAATCATCATCTCGGGGATGTTGCCTTCCTGCCAATAGTCAAGCTGGTATAGTGTGCGTCGAATACCCTCGGTCGCTTCCATGTATATCTGTTCGACGGGAGAGTACCCGTATATCGGCAGTTGCGGGCGCGGACGCATCGGCGCGTAGATCATTTCATCTTCCGTGAAGTTCACCATGGGTAAGCCCTTGATGATTTGCTGGTACGCGGGCCACGGGAAGTCCGGGATGCGTCCGGCGTCATCGATCAGTGGCTTGATCGTCGCGCCGTCAATTACCTCGGCGGCGTATGGCGCACCACCGTGAGATCGCCACACATACAGACTGGCGGCGTCAATCACGAACAAATCCTCAAGGATCAAACGCGCCCATGGCTCGAATCGGCGCTTGCGATCCGGTTTCTCGAAGAACGCCTTGACTTCTATGAGTCGCTTTTCGTTTCCGGGTTCGCGAAACGAGATAGACCACGGTATCGACATGAGTTGGTCTTTTCGTTTTTCAATTAACGCACGCAACACGCCCCAGCTTTGCGACATGGCGCGCAACATCGCGAACAGTTCGAGCCGTCTCGGGATGTATTCGAGGTTGACGCCTACAGGGTAGTCCCACTCTCGCGGGTAGCCGACATACGGCGGGCCAAACGGCCACACTGGTTGGAAAGGCGTAAACCAGTTGTAGTCAATATCGACATCGCCGATATAGTTCGGTGGCTGCTCGGGTCGTTGGTTGCGATATTGGGACTCGGGCATCGACCACGGCGTGCCGGTGGGCTTGGTCATGGCAGACGGCCCAACGACATCTGGATTCGGCGGCCCGTGCGGGTGAGAGATGGGTTGGCCCAAAGGCGGCGTAGTTGAGTGTGCCGAACTTCCGCGTTGGGATGACGGGGCACGTTGTCGCCCGTCGAAGTTCCCCGGCGGGCCATGACGGGTGCCCAGCGGTCGATTACGACGGTTGGAGGTCGTGTTAGCCATCCCGGCATTGGGAGCGATGGGCGAGATACGACCGGCGTCTCGCGCTTTCAAGAGGTCGTCAATCAGACTCACGAGGTCACCATGGCGGTCGGCACTCGGTATGCCAGGTTTTGAACCCGTCTGATACTGACGCGTTTCCGACCGGTTTGCCGCACTTATCGCACAATGTTTGCGGAGCTTGTATCTCCTCATAGGCTCGATCGTAGGCGCGCTGGACATCTTGCGTCGGCGCGTTCTCGAGTTCGTGCACGCGAGGTTTCATTTTGTCCGGCACGGCTTCGGCCATCACTTTTCGATCCTCGATCTGCGTAACCGGCTTTTGGGACTCATAAAATGCTATCACAGAATCCCCCGCGCCGGAGAATAGCTCCGTCATGGCCCACACGAAGGCATCCATCCGGTCAGGCGATCGTTTCCACGTCACTGGATCGTAATCACACAGTTGATCTTCCAAGGTCGGGAATGAGCCGACAAAGTGTATCCGCCCAGCGGCCAAGAGGGCCGCTATCGGCTCGGCTCGTGTGGACTTGCCGCGTGATGCGTGGACTTGCTTGACGGCCACCATCGGATCGACATGGTGCATGACTTCGCTCACCATGTCTCCGCCGTTGTTCACTTCGGCGACGATGACATCCCCATCGTGTGAGCGTAGCGTGTCAATCGACCGCTTCGACCACACGGGAACCGGCATCACACCGGAAGCGTCTTGAATGACAAAAGCGTGAAAGACGCCGCTGGGGTCGGATGCCAACCCGGCTGCGATGATCCCGCACTCATCGCTTTCAGCGTTCGCGGACGCCGACGGGTCAACCCCGACTACGATCCGTCGTAACGGCGGGCACACACGCACGCGAAACCGCTCGATGTCCTCGGCCCGAAACAGTGCTAATGGGTTGTTGTCGATGATCTCGCCGAGAATTTCCTGTTTGCCCAGTCGCGTCCCTTCATACGATGCGATGATCGTATCGACGAACTCTCGCGACAGGTTGTCCCGATTCGCATAAGTTGCCCCGCCCGTCACCACCGTTCGCGGGTCATTGATCAACTCTTTCATCAGCCGCGTCGGTCGCGGGGTAGTCGTGATCACCGCACGCGGTTGCTTGCCGATTCGCAGCCCGAGCTTGACTTGCGTCCATGCGTCGGCATATCGCCACGCGGTTAGTTCGTCCGCCCATATCTTGTTGTGCTGCTTGCCACGCAAGCGGTCGGGTTCGTCTGCGCTGAATATGAGCGTGCGCGCGCCATTCGGCCAGTGCAGAGCTTTCACGTGCTTCAGGTATAGCGGACGTTCTTCATTGGTGCAACAGCCCATGATCCCAGCCGGGCCTTCGACCATGATGTCGCGACAGTCATCCGTGGTCGCGCCGATGATGTTGACATAGCGCACCTCGCGCACCCAATGCCGTACCGTCTCGGCACCCGCTCGGGTTTTGCCAAAGCCGCGCCCGGCCTTGATCAGCCAATAAATCCAATCGCCGGGCGGGATGCGCTGCTCGGGTCGTGACCAGAAATGCCAGTCATGCAAGAGCAAGTTCGCCTGGTCATCTGTCAGTTCGCTCAATGCACGCTCGACAGCGTGAGCATCCATTTTACGCAAGGCATCAGCCGTGAACTCGTCAAATCTCAGGTCGACCATCCGCTCCCCGTTCTTCAACCCGTTCTTCCTCCACCATCCCGTCATCCGGCGCAGCAATTACCTCGATTTGCCTGCCCACCAGCTTTTCGAGTAAAACTCCACGCGCTGATTCGATCCGAACGCTCACGTCGTTCGTGACCTGGACATTGAATTGCTCCGTTTCGTGCCACCCGCCTTGAGTTTTCAAGAAGAACATGGTGGCGACGATGTTCCCTTTCACGATCGCGTCGAACAACGACTTGCCAGCATAGGCCAGCTTTTCCGTCATCCCGTCATCCAGTTCGGCACGATAGTGCTTGGCAAGGGTGTCCTGATTGATCTTGAGGTATGACGCGAGCCTTTTTTGAGTCACGCCGTAGGATGAGAACGTGCGCACCAGCTTTCTGGTTTCGGCTGTCGGTTCGTGTTTCACGGCTTTATACGTCCCATTGTCAAGACGACCGAATCAGTTTTCGTGCCATATCACGATCCGGATATGGCGGCCCGCAGTATTCATAGATCGCGCATGGCCGACCGGGTTTGTTGGCGTTCATTAGCGAGCTATTTGCCACATTCAGATAGTCACCAAGCGATTTAATCTTCTGCCACATTTGGGGTCGCTTGTCGTAATTGCGCGCGAATGGTGGGTGAGCAGGGTAGTTCCGAAACCGATAACCCACTGCTCGATAGCACGCGCCAAGCGTCTCAGATAGCATGAAGGCCAAGCCCAGCCCTTGATAATCCGGGAGAGTGACCAGTCGGGAGAGGCCTTTGAGGTTTTGCAGGGCGTGTGGGGTTGAAATGGGTTTATGCAACACACCTGCGAATGCGGCGGGTTGACCTTCGACCTCCAAGACGAAGCAGGCGGCGGAGGAATTCAATTCAGCGGTCAGATAGTGATAGCGAGCGAATAACGCCCATTCCGAGTAGTCCGTGCGCCGGATGGTGCCATGGAGTGTTGGTCGTCGCTGAAGCGACCTCCGGACGAAGGTCATCGTCGCTGGTTCGATGATCCAGTCCGGTTGGAGCCAATCTACTACGTCAAAATGGCAAGACGCCGCGACAAAACGGCGATTAGGCGATCTGCGGATGTACTTTTGGACAGCATGACAGGTGATGGTGGCGACTTGACGATCAACGGTTGACGTGAACTCATCCACCACGATCAAATCCCCACCTTCGACGAAGCGGCGGGCCATCTCGACGCGAAACTTCTCCCCGGTTGACAATACAGCATAAGGCCGCATCCACGCGGGAATGGTATTGAACCCGACGGCTTGACAAGCTGAGGTGATCTCATCGAGTCTGGCCGTGTCCGGGAAGTCATCGATAACCGACTTCTCCGACCATGCCATGGGAGTGGGGTCACCGAACAGGTGTCGCAAGAGCGAGCTTTTCCCTGACCCGGACGGGCCGAGTAGTAGCCCGATAGTCCATGGCTCAGCTTCTATCGGCACGTCGCCAGTCCAGTCAAAATGGCTGGTTCGTTCACCGAAGGGGACATCGAACACGCCGGATAGCTGTTGAGCGCGCGCGCTCGTGCTGCGGGTACATTCGAGGTGAAGGTCTATTTTCATGACACGATCATTTTCACGTTCAACCCCTCATTCGTCAACCGAGTCACGAGGTCGCGTTGTTCTTCTTCGGTCGCGCAATCGATAATCACGCGATAGGTCATCTCCCTGTTCATAACCGTCTCGTCTGCCTCATCACCGCCAGTCAAGAAAGTTTCGTCAAAACCCATCTTGGTGATGTCGAACCCGTCCTCCGTGAGATGTGCGATCTCATCGTTCAGGAGTGCATGATCCCATTCGGCAAGCTCAGCTAGGCGGTTATCGGCCAGACGATAGGCCCTGATTTGCACAGGGCTTAGGTTTTCGATCGCCACCGTTGGAACCGTTGGCAGGCCAAGTAGCAATGCGGCTGCCCTCCTTCCGTGTCCTGCGATGATTTCCTTCCCTCCTGTGACCAGGATAGGGTTCAGGAACCCGAATTCCTGGATACTAGCGGCGATTTGCTTGACCTGTTCGACGGAATGCGTCCGCGCATTCTGCGTGGACGGATTCAAATCAGCGGGTGAGAGATACGTAATTGGGCCGAGATTGGTCGCGTTTTCATCGTTCATTCGTGTTCTCGATTCGCCTTGATAAAGACTTGAGTGATTGCCCCCCCATCGGAATCGGTATCCATGTGCAACCACCACTGGTAATTCAACCCGCCGCATTCGCAGGTGTGTTGC
>JAEHJW020006765.1_pt1 | contig 10162 bp, 13 predicted proteins | sample 9271431 | NCBI WGS metagenome assembly JAEHJW02
ACGGGAAGTGAAGTGAGACGCATAGTCAAGGCAGCGGTCAAACGCCCTTCGGGGAAAGTCGTGAGCAGGCCCAAACCAGCGCACCACAAGGACATACCGGCACACGGCAAGCGCGGGTTCATCGCAACGGAGCCGAAGGAGTTCGTCGGGCGGCAGAAAGCCAAGCGAATTGCGAAGAAAGCCGGACAGGCCAACGTGCGAGGGCGCAGGGGATTGCACTCACGGGATATCATGAAATGAAGGAAGATCTTGAACTGCTGTACACGTCGAGCAAGGCTCAAGGGGAACACGACGAAACGGTACCATCCCTCATCCGGAAAACGATGGAAAACCACCCTGAGCCTGAAGGCATTATCATGGTAGTCGTAGAGAAGGGAGGACTGTCAACCTATGCCTTGGCGTCCCGTGAGGGCCTCGAACTGGCAATACAGGCGCTTCAAGACGTGCTGAGGAGAACTGAAGATGGGATGGACAGGGGGATGGACAGGAGGCTGAACTGATGGGCGACGTACTCCGCTTCAAGAACACCGAGCCGAATGTGGCTGAGATGCTGCAAAGAGTCTATGAGGAATATCCCGATGCGACGGAGGGGATCATCATACTGTTCACGCCTGATGGCATGATGCACACCCGCACACGGTCCTCCAATAAGAATTTGGCGTGGGCTGCTGCCGATCTGCTCGCCATGTCAACCGAAAAGGATTGACACCCATCTCCCCTTCATGGTACATACCACACCATGACAATGTTCAAGACCCGCGACCCCGGATTCGGGCATATCGTGACAGTGTATTGCAGGCGATGCCACTGCAACGAGGTCGATATTCCGGTGCTTGAGCTATCTCGGGCGCACCATGCGCCGCTTTGCAAGGAGTGCGAAGATGCCGTTGAAAAAGAGCGCGTCGAAGAAGGCAGTCTCAGAGAACATCAGTGAATTTCACAAGGGCAAGACCTATGAGCGCACCAAGCGGAAGTTCGGCAAGGCAACTGCCGACAAGCAGGCAGTAGCCGCCGCGCTCTCCACTCAACGTCGCGCCAAGTCGCGCAAACCGAAGAAAGGATAGACCATGAAGTACACTCCCCCGAAAGGCATGACGGTAACGGCGCAGGACGGTTCCGATTTCGGCGTCATCTATGGGCTGGCAGCCATGACCACTGGCGTCACCGATGGCAGCAATGCCGCTGCGGGCGACATCGGCGAGATCCTGGAAGCCACGGTAGCTTCCGGTTCCGCTGTCTCGCTGGCTACCGCTACGGGCAAGGACGTGACCACACTGGCCCTCACGCCCGGAGACTGGGACGTGTCCGCCGTGGTCGATCGTGCGCTGGCAGGCACCACGATGACGGTGGCATCCTGCGGCATTTCGCTGACTGCGAACACGCTGCCTTCGCAGCCCGGAGGCTCGGGCCTCGATCCCGATGCCGCTGCCTATGACCTGAAGTCGCTGACCACCGTTACCGGCACGCTGAACCAGCATGTCAATCCGGTTCGTCTGTCGATCACGGCGAACACCACGGTGCATCTGGTCGCCGAGGATACGTTCTCCGCCGGGACTGTCGCTGCCTACGGAACGATACGCGCCCGCCGCGTGAGGTAGGGTGTGGCGAATGCCAACATCGAGAAATGGCTGAAGCAACTCCAGCGGCGTAGAGAAATCTACAAGCTCGAATACTATCAGCCATATCCGTATCAGGAACGGTTCCACCATGCCGAGGGGCATTTGACCCCGGGCAGGCCAGCGGTGCTGAAAGCGCTGGTAGGGGGAAACCAGATCGGAAAGTCGATGATGGGGTGCATGGAAGACGCCATGCACCTTACGGGCCGCTACCCGGATTGGTGGAAAGGGCACAGGTTCAAGGGGCCGATCATCGCGCTCGTCGCAGGTGTTACGAACGACACCGTAAGGGATATCCTGCAAAGCGAATTGCTGGGCGACCCCTCCGACCCGAGCAAGCTCGGAACCGGGACGATACCGATTGACGCAATCGGATCGATCACCAAGAAGGCAGGCGTCCCGAATGCCGTGGATATGGTGCGTGTGCGGTACAAGGATTCGCACAGGTACTCGAAGCTCTACTTCCGAGCCTACGAGCAAGGCTGGAAAAAGTTTCAGGGTATCCGGTGTGAACTCGTCCACGCCGATGAGGAACCACCCGAGGACATCTGGGACCAGATGCTTCGTTCCATGTTCTCGCGGAAAGACGCCATTGGGTACGTCACCGCAACGCCGGAAGAAGGGATGACCAAGCTAGTGCATGGCTTCCTGAACGACCTGAAGAAAGGTCAAGCGGTCATCAACGCCGGATGGAAAGACGCGCCGCACATGGTCGATGCCGAGGGCAATCTGACTGAGAAGGCGCAGATGCTTGCCGGGAGCATCAGTCGGGACAAACTGGAACTTCGCACAAAGGGCTTGCCGATCAGCGGCTCGCACATGGTGTATGACGTGAGCGACGAGAAGATAACCGTAGAGCCGTTCCCGATCCCCAGGCATTTCGCCAGGATCAACGGCATCGACTTCGGGTGGGACCACCCGTTCGGCGCAGGAAGCCTCGCATACGACCGTGAGAATGACTGCATCTACCTTGTCAACGAGTATGTCGAATCGAAAGCTCTCCCCGCCGTGCATGTGCAAGCAATCAAGGCATGGGGCGAATGGATACCGACGGCGTGGCCGCACGACGGTCTGAACACGGAAAAGGGCAGCGGCGAGGATCTGATCGGGCAGTACCGCAGGCTCGGACTCAACACGCTACCGAACAAGGCGACCAATCCGCCCGAGCCAGGACAGCCGGAAGGCAGCGGCGGGAACTCGGTCGAAGCGAGCGTCATGGACATCCTCGAACGGATGGAGTCAGGCCGCTTCAAGGTATTCTCGACCTGCACCAACTTCTTCCGCGAGAAGGCCATGTACCACCGCAAGAATGGCAAGATCGTCAAGCTCAACGACGACCTGCTATCGGCTGTCCGGTACGGGGTGATGATGATTCGGCATGCCAAGCCATACCCTTCTGCTCAATTTGCGCACACCGCGACAACGCGTGGCGGAGTGGTGTATGCTACGGCAAGACCACAACGGAACAGGGCATAGCATGGAGAAGGAAAAGAACCTCGCCAAGAAGAAAAGGATCAGCGAACTTGCCGCCAAGCTCTACGAGCCGGTGGTGGGCGCCTACAAGGAAAAGATCGACCGCAGCGACGACACCGACGATTGGTGGGATGTCTACAACTGCACGCTGAACGACAAGCAGGAATACGACGGCGACTCCCAGGTGTTCATCCCCATCGTGCGCGATTGTATCGAGTCCCGCGTCAAACGCTATTCCTCTCTGCTCTTCCCGCCCTACGGCACCCAAGTGCAAGTCGTCACGGAAACGGGCGATGTGCCCTACGAGACGATGGCGCTGCTTGAGCACTACGTTCGCCAATCCCGCCTTCGCTCGCTTGCCCCCGGACTTTTCCGGCGGGGAGACGTTGAAGGGCAGATGACGCTCATGCTCGATTGGAAAACCACGTCTCATACCGTGAAGTATTGGGACGACGAGCCGGATGAAGAAGATCCCACGCGGACCAACAAGGTCGTGAAGGAGCAGGAGATCAAGACGCAAGGACCGGAGGTCACGATCATCGCCGATCAGGATCTCGCGGTCGTACCGGCCACAGCACCCACGATCAACGACGCTGAAATGGTCGTGGTGCGGCTGCACCTCTCCAAGAGCGCGATGGAAGAGTACGTCGAGGACGGCACGTTCCTGAAGGATGCCTTCGAAAAGATGGAGAAGGGCTTCAGCGAGAAATGGGCCGACCGCGATCGGGTAGCCGACGCTGGTGTGCGCATGAAGGGCAAAGACAAATACTACCGCGTGTTCATGGTGTGGACAAAGCTGAAGGTCGAGGACAAGAAAGTGCCCTGCATCGTCTACCTCGGCGGACAGGACTGCGTGCTCGGCGTCGAGAAGAACCCCTACTGGTCGCAGAAGGTGCCTATCCTCTCGATGCCCGTCGATCTGATACCGGGGTCGTTCTGGGGCAAGTCGAAAATCTCGTCTGTTGCGCAGCTTCAGTATCAGGTGAACGACGCGGTTAACATGGGTATGGACTCCGCGAAGTATGCCTTGCTCCCGATCGTGATGACCGACCCGGTGAAGAACCCCAACGTCGGTTCCATGATCCTTGCCGCTGCCGCCATCTGGGAAACCAGCCCTGCCGACACGCAGTTCGCTCAGTTCCCTCCCTTGTGGAAGGACGCTTTCGCGATGGTTGCATCGATCAAGGCGCAGATAATGGAGAGTATGGAGGTCAACGACTCGATGCTCGGCAAGGCTCCGCAAGGTCGGAAGAATGCCCAGGCCATCGCGCAGCAGGCAGCGGAAGGACTCGCTTCCATATCGGACTTCGTGCGCCGCTTCGAGTCCGAGATGATGAACCCGCTGCTCGAATGGTTCTTCGAGCTGGACCAGCAGTTCCGTGACGATGACCTGCTCATCGAAGTCGAAGGCGCTGTCGGCATCCAGGCCAAGATGCAGAAGATTCCGCCGCAGCAGTTCAACCAGCGGTACTGGTTCAAGTGGACAGGCGTGGATCAGATGATGGGCGCACAGCGCGTCCAGCAGATGATTACCTTCATGAACGTGCTGCGCGGGATGCCGCCGCAGGCCATGCAGGGGCGTTCGCTCGATGTCACGCCAATCATCGACTACGCATCGGAGGTCATCCTCGGCCCGACCATCGCACCGCAGGTAATCGTGGACAACCGGCACAAGATCGCCGTCGATCCGCATTTGGAGAACGAGATCCTGCACAACAACATGGATATGCCGGTGAATCCGTTGGACGATGACGCCGAGCACATTCAGGTGCATCAGGAAGGTGCGAGGACGACAGGCGACCCCGACGGGCGCTTCCGGTTGCACATCATGGCGCATATCGCGCAGGCCAATGCCAAGGCGCAACAGGCTGCACCGCAGCAGCCCAAGGGACTTCCCGGCATGCCTGGAGCACCGGGCGTCGCCGGTACGCCAGCGCAGGGCGCAGGAGCGCCGCGCATCGGTGCGGCACCGGGGCAGCAGCGCCCGTTGCAGCAACCTCCGGGCGCGATACACCAGGACCAGATGCCTGACGCGATGGCAGGAGCCAGAGGATGAGAGTGCTGTCCGCGCCGCGCAGGGTACTCGCCGTCGAATTTGAGAACCGGCGCGAACTGACGCTTACGATGTGCCGCATGGAGGAATTCTACGAATCGCCGCACAAGTTGATTCGCGGGAACTCGTTCACATGGGAGCAATTCCTGAATGCCTACATGGACGAGGCGGGGACGCTCGATTACTTCTCGAAATGGGAAGGGTTCAACGTGCCGCGCAGGAGCCTTGATCTATTCAAGCGGCTGTTCGTGCCGACCAACCGCGAAGCCGAATTGCTGAACCGATTTTACGAAGGGAAGTTCGAGTATCTGATCGCGGTGGATGTGAACAGCGATCCTACCGTGCTTCCCCATGAACTTTCCCATGCGCTGTTCGAGATGGATAACGCTTACGCGCATACTGCGGTTGACAAGATCAGCGATTCAGGACTGTTCGAAGAAATGTCACGGCATCTCCTGGCGGCAGAATACCCGGATCAAACTTTCGTCCTGCTGAGTGAGGTCAATGCCTACCTCGCCACGAGTGCTGAGAATGAGTTGGAGGAAATGTTCCCAGGCATGAGGATGCCCTATCACCCGCTGCGCCGCGAACTCGTTGCGCTATGGGAGAAGGCGAGTGTTGACAACGCCTCTTGTGCTGCGGTATAAGAGGGCAAACTGAAGGAGTGCACCATGCGTAGAAAAGGAATCGTTGCAATAAGTCCCGATCAGGAGTGGATGGCTCGTGAGGATATGCAAACGCTGCGTCGTGCGGAAGAAATCCGCAAAGACCCGAAGCGTCTCGAAGCTGCGACCAATCAGGCGCAGAAACATATCGAGGAATTGTCCCGCGTGAAGAGCATCAAGCCCGTCACGCCAAGGAAGGCAACACCGCGCAGGCGCACCATGCCGCGCAAGCCGTAAGATTTTCACGACTAGCCCCCGCAAGGGGCCGTTCGAGTTGTCGCCGTAAGCGACCGCATCGATGATTACGTCATAATCGGAAGGAGTTGTGCCATGAGTGAAGAATTCGAAGTTGAGAATGCGATGGATCAACTGATCGCAGGCGGGATAGGCCAAAACGAACCGGAAGAAACGCCGGAACAAGCGGCAGCCCCCGAGCAGGACGAGATGGGAGCAATCCAGGACGACCTGGAAGAACCCATCGGAGAACCTGAAGATCATTCGGAAGATCCCGCTAGGCAGCGCGATAGGCGCGCCGAGCGCATGCAGCAGTTGGCGAACCGGACTGCCGAAGCTGAGGCGAAAGCCAAAATGCTTGAGGAACAGGCCGCGTTTTTCCGCCAGCAGCTCGAACAGTCGCAAAGGCAGTTCCAGCAGCCGCAGCAACCGCAAGTCGATGAATACCTCGACCCGGACGAGAAGTGGCGCAGGGACATGGAAGTTCGGAGCAATCAGATGTACGCCCAAATGGCGGACATGAACGACCGGACGATATATGCCTCCAAGGCAGCCGCCAGCCCCGTACACGCGAAGTATGCGGATCGGGTTGAGGCTGAACTGTCGAAACTTCGTGCCCAAGGGCAGAACGCGACACGCGAAGGGATACTTGCGTATCTCATCGGGCAGGACGCGATTGCTGCTCAGGGAAAGCCGACGAAATCGTCGCAAAGAGCCGCAGCGGCAGCCGCAGCGGCCCGTGGTGCAACTCCGGGGATCAGATCCAATGTGCAGCAAACTGAACGTGCCCCGAGTACAGCAGCAGAAAGGCTGAAAGGGGTTCAACTGTAACCTCGACCCAGGAGAAGTAAAATGGCAACCAATACGTCGTCGAATTTTTCATCCGACATTCGCAATTATATCGCTGAGCAAGTGCTCCCGCTTGCTCAGCGCCAACTCACCGCCTACCAGTTCGCGGACAAGTTCAAGCTGCCCAAGAACTACGGCACGACCTATACCGCTACCCGCTACAGCCGTGTGAACCTCCCGTTCGCGCCCCTGTCGGAAGGTGTACCGTCCGTCGGCGAAACCATGACCATCAGCCAAGCGCAAGGTGTCGCACAGCAATGGGGCGATTCCATCACGTTGACCGACGTGGCGGAGATCACCATCGCTCACGATACGTTCAAGCAGGCCATGCGCCTGATGGCCCTGAACCTGTCGGAAACCTACGAGCGCAACAGCTACACCGGCACCAACGGCCTGATGGCTGGTTCCAACGTGAACTACGCCAATGGTGCAGGCAGCCGTGCAGCACTGGCCGCCACCGATGTGCTGTCTCCGCACGAGATCACCCGCGCAGTCGGCACGCTCGATTCCGTCGGTGCACCGATGTTCGGTGCTCCCGAGGAAGAGAACGTCAAGGTGGATGCCGCGAAGCTGAAAGGCGTCGTGAATCCCCACTATGTCGTCATCTCCCATCCTCTCCCGCTGAACGACATGCGCGAGAATTCGGTGGTGTCTACCGCTTGGTCGTACAGCGACATCCAGCGTCTCTACACCAACGAAGTCGGCGAATGGGGCGGCGCACGTTTCACCAAGTCGAACATGGTCCCCTACTGGGTTGGCGTGGCTGATCCCGCTTCCAACACCCCGTCCAACACGGGCGGCGCACTGGCAGCGGGTAACTACTACGTCCAGATCACGGGCGCACCTGCTCTGACCTCGATGGAGCAGCGCATCTACCAGAAATCGGCATCCATCACCGTTGGCGGTTCGGGTGCAGGCTCGATCTCCGTGGTGTTGCCGACGCTGGCTGGCTACGTGTTCAACGTGTACATCTCCGCTGTCGGTTCCAGCTCGATCGTGAACCTTGGCCTCTGCGCTTCCGGCCCGACCTCCGGTCCTCTGGCCGGTCAGGCAACGCAGCTCGCCAGCGGTTCCACCGTCGTCATCACCGGCGTCGGGGCTTCGCAGGTTCCGCCCGCCGCTCCTGCAACGGGCGTGACCGTATACCCGGTGTTCGTCATCGGTCGTGGCGCCTACGGTGTTGTCGAACTGGAAAGCGCGGACTTCGTGTACCTGAAGGATGCTGACAAGAGCGACAAGCACAATCAGTTGCGCATCATCTCGTGGAAGGCATTCTATGGCATGATGATCTTGAACCAAGCGTTTTTCATGCGCGTGGAGTGCAGCAGCGCATTCGCACCCCAGTATGATTCCGGTGCGGTAGCGGGCTACACTTCGTAACCTGAGCTAGGGGGCTTCGGCCCCCTTCTCGTCAACTAGGAGGAAATCATGGCAGAACGCCCTACCCCCGTTCCGAGAGGAACAACCCCTGCGCAGCAAGCAGCACCCACTGAGCCGGTAGAGAAGGCCAAAGGGCCGCTGATGCACCGTGTCACGGTTGATCTCGGCACCTCGACGGACCACATGAAGATCAACGATGTCGAATACTGGCACGGCCAGACCTACATGGTCCCCGATCACATGCTGGCTTCGTTCAACGAGATCATGTTCAATACCAAAATGCACGAAGAAGTCGTGAAGGGCCTGCGCTCCCCGACCGGATCGAGCAAAGGCGCTACGAGGAGAATTTGAATATGGCAGAAGAAAAGAAAGTCGGCTACGTGTTCAACATCGGTGCGCAGACCGATGACGGCATCAGCATCCAAATCACCGGGAACCTTCCCCTCGAAGTCGATATGGACGTTGCGAACAAGGAACTCGACAAATGGTCGGAAGCCTTTTACCGTCAGCGTGCCAAGGCCATTCTCGCCAAAGAGGAAGAAGCTCTGTCCAAAGACAAGCATGCCCTCGCGCAACTGCATGAGCAGTTCGACGAGCAGAACAAGAAAGAAGACCTCAAGGCAGCGGATCGTCGCGCCCTTGATGGTTTGCGGCAAGCTATCAACAGCGCCGCATCGCGCATCGAGGCCCGCGAAGCCGGGATCGAGAGCCTGAAGAAACTGATTTAAGGCAATCGCCATGATGACATCAGCGCAAATCGTAGCCCTGGCCCTTCAAATCGCGAAGGTGCCAGGGTATACCACCCAAGGGGGTCAAGCCCTCAACATGGCGCTAATGGATCTGGCGATTGACAATAACCTCGACATCATTCGGCGCACCACGTCGATCAGTGTCATTCCGGGCACCGTGTCTTATGCGCTGCCCGCCAATTTCCTCCGCGCTCGGGAAGTGTTCTATTATGTGGATGGGGTGTCTTTCTACCTCGTCCCCATTTCGATGCCTGAGTACGATCAGCTTTACACCGGCCCGAGTCAGACCTCGTACCCCGACCGCTACGCGATCGATCAGGCAACGAACCTGATCTATCTCTACCCGATGCCCTTCCTCGGTCTGACGCTCGAACTGCGCTACATGGACAGCGCGGTTGAGATTACGAATCCCGAGACGAGCAGTGTCATACCGTGGTTCCCAAAGCAGGATACGCTTGTTACAATGACGGCAGAGCGCGTCATGCGGATCACTGATGATACGCGGCAGGGACAGTTCTACGCGATGGCAGATGAAAGTACCAGACGCTATCTGAAACTGACGAACGGCACAACGCTGAAAACAGTACAGCTCGACGGACGGAGATTCCGTGGGGGCGGTTCCCTGAAACCGACCAAGTTGTACCCGTAGAAAAGAGGTGAAGGGAATGGCAACCGAAAAGGAAAACGGGAATGCGTACACCTAGAAAACCGCCGGGGTGGAAACCGGGAATTCCTACGAATGCCGCCGCTGCTGCGGCACAACAGCGTGCACAAGCCGCAGCGCAGCAAGGCGTAGCCGCATTGGCTGCTCAGGGGATCACGGGCGTGGACCCCTCTACGTACACGAATTACATTGCGCAAGACAATGTGGCGCAGTACCTGAAGATGACACCGCAGCAACTCGCGCAGGTTGACCCCGCTACGCTTCAGAACGTCGCCTATAAAGCGATGAACACTGACTACGGCAGTGGCCCCGGGTCGGTAGGATCGCTACTCGTGAGCAAGATACAGCAAGCGAACCCGCAGGCATACGCCAATGCGTACAACACGTCGGCACAAGTTGCCGCCAGCCACCAGGCAGGAGGACTGAGTTCTTTTCTAGGACAGGTAGCCCCCCTCGCCATCGGGGCGGCACTCGGTGGC
>JAEHJW020005586.1_pt1 | contig 10156 bp, 18 predicted proteins | sample 9271431 | NCBI WGS metagenome assembly JAEHJW02
TCCGCCGGCACACGTCATGTGCCGCGACTCCAACGTACTCACCGATTTCTATGCGACGACGCCTTGGCGCGAGGGAAATCCATCGACGCGGTCGAGATCGACCCCGAAAAATCCGCGATCGTCCAGCACTGGCCGGCCCTCCCCAACATAGAGGACGCCGCCCATGAATCCCCTCGAATGGACCGGCAGCCTCGCAGGCCTTCTCGGCTCGGCCTTGCTCGCCACGCATACGCGCGTCTCGCGGTACGGCTGGTTCGCGTACCTGATCGCGAATATCGCAATGGGGATATTCGCACTCGCCGGGCATCACTACGGCCTTCTCGTGCAGCAAATCGGCTTCACCGTCACTACCGTCTTCGGGATCTCCCGGGCATTTCAGTCACCCCACAATGACCTTCGCTGAATTGGAGCCTTGAAAGACATCTCCGTGCGCGCCTGTTTCCCTTGTCTTCCTGCTTTCGGACCGACGACTTCCCGACGCATAGCTCGGGGTCGGGTCGTGCAAGGGATCCCCCTTCGGGTTCGCCATCGCCCGGTTCCTCGCTGCGCCCGGACTGCGGCCTCGGTCTCACCCCTTGCGCTCCCCTCATCCCCCTCGCCTTCCCTGCGCCGCGTCGGCTCCGGAAAGCAGGTTCAACAAGGGAAGGGATTCACCATGCGCAGCACTTCGACTCAAGGCTCCAATTCCGCGAAACGCAAGGGCGCGTCTCACCAGAAAGCAGCGGTGGAAGCCATCCTTCAGGAAACGGTCTTTCCGGAGCCGGACATGGCCGAGCGGATGCGGGAGGATGCGATTCTCGCCCAGGCGAAGGGCATTCTTGCCAAGCGGATCCGGCGCGAAGTGCTATTCGAAGCGAGTTCCCCGGCCGCGGTTCGGGAACATTTGATGCTGCACGCGGCCGAGCAGGAGTACGAGTCTTTCCGGATTCTCTTCCTCGATGCACAGCATCGCCTGATCGCGGACGACGTGATGTTCACCGGCACCCTCACGCAAACGAGCGTGTATCCGCGGGAGATCGTCAAGCGCGCCCTGCGATATAACGCCGCAGCCGTGATCCTGTCGCACAACCATCCGTCCGGCGTTGCCGAGCCGAGCCGCGCGGATGAGTCCTTGACCCGGGGATTGCAAAACGCCCTTGCGCTGGTCGACGTCCGGATCCTGGATCACATCATCGTCGCCGGCACGCGCACCTTGAGCTTTGCCGAACGCGGGCTCCTGTAACAACGGACCGCAAACGCCATTCGCCGAGCGCCAGGGGCGCTTGGATCACCCATGATCACGGCCTCCCGATGACCGCCACCGGATCTTGATTCTTGCGCAGCTCGCGCAGGCGCTGCCGCAGGCGGCTGCTCTTGCTGCCGACAAGCCGCGCGGCACCGCGCTCGGACACGGCGCCGACGGCGACCAACGCGGCGAGCGTCGGGAGGTGACGCAAATCGCGTCGTCGTTGCCGGTCCACTTGTTCGAGCCGGTCTTCGGCTGCCGCCCGCTCCTGTCCCTGAATCAGGGCATCTTCGACGGACATCGAGCGCGGCGCATCCCAAAGGTCATCGCCTTCCGGGATGGCTTCCATCCGCTGCCAGCGCTCGATGAGCCCCCACAGCCGCCCAAAGATGAAGCGGCGGGCGTCGCCCCGTTCCGGGTCGAATCCGTCCCGGCCCATCACGTGCTCCAGGCACATCAGGTAGAGCTCCTGGCGCACGTCCTCGACCGATAGCGTGCTCGCGGAGGCAAACTTCGCCGCTTCGCCCCGCAACATGGCGAAGAGTTCTCCGGCGCGATCAGCGGACATTCGCGTCTCCCGCGAGTTCGCGGATGCGCGCAACCAGCGCCGCATCGAGCGCGGCGCGGTTTTGCGCATGCCGGCGAAGATCTCGGACCGGAAGCCGGCAATGCTCCTCGAACCCCTTGCGCATTCCCGGCAACAGCTGCAGGCACAGATCGAGCGGCAGATCGACCTCGAACACAGCCGGTTTCTCGGTGCGCTCCGCGCGGTCGGCCGCTTCGCAAGGCTCTTCGGGTTGGTTGCGATCCCACGGCTCGGCGGGATACGGCCATTGCTCCTCGCTCCTGAGGGTCGTCGCGGGCTTATCCGCATCGACCGGCGCTTGCGTTTCGCCCGCCCCGGCTCCCCGCTCGCTGCGCAGGGGTGCGAGCGGCATGGTTTGCTGGCGCGCGGCCACCTCCCGCCTGCCCTGCTCCAGGATCTGCCGGCAGCGCGGGCCCGTGACCGGATCGGTCGAGTCCAGGACCAGGCGCCGCGCATCGGCATCGAGCGCACAGAACTGCTCCCAGGCGTCGGCGCTCTGCAGGCGGCCCGCATCGATGAGCCCGCGCGCAACCGGATCGCGTGCGATCTGCAGCATCGTGGTCGCCCAGTCTTCCTTGCGCCCCAGCGCCCGCGCCGCGGCGGCAAGCGGCATTCCCGCTTCTACCAACCGCAGCACGACCGCCGCGTACTCGTCGAGCGAGAGCTCCTCCCGGTGCATGTTCTCGATCGCCTGCAGCACGAGCTTGGCGGGCCCAAGTGCCGCGAACTCCCGCGCCTGGATGCTCGCCCAGCCCAGCAGCCGCGCCGCGCGGAGCCGCCGCTCGCCGTACACGATGTCCCAGAAGTCCGCGGTCTTGCGCACCCCGATGGCTTGCAGTTGCCCCACCATCGCCATGCTCTGCGCGAGTTCCTCGATCGTCTCGTCATCGAAGTGCCGCCGCGGCTGCTCCGGGTCGGGCCGCAGGCGATCGAGCGGCACGTCGATTACGCGCCGGCCTCCCAGGCCGTCGCCAAGGTCAAGAACGCCGTCGGCGCTGGATTCGGTTGTGGTGTTGTCCATCGTTGACCTCAGGAATGTTCGGCAATTTCGGATTCGGCGGCGATCGCGGCATGCTCCTCGCCGCCCACGATTTCGCCGAGAATTTCCCCGATCGAGCGCCCGGCACGTGAATCGCCCGTGGTCGTCGGAGGAGGCGCAATGCGAGGGCTTGCACCGATCATGCGAGACAGCGCGCCGGAGAGGCGCGCCGCGTACACCTTCGGACTCTTGACCTCATCGACGACGTGCCCGTGCGGCAGGCGCCGCGCGCGGTCCGGAGCCAGTTCGGGAAAGCCGATGCGCTCGCAGTACGCGGTGACGCGCTCGGCCCAACCGGGGAGGTCGTGGATTTCGCAGGTGGCCACCAGGTCGGCGATGCGCGCGAGGCCCGCGCGCTCGCGCAGAACGCGGGTGATCCGCTGCCAGTCCCCGACGGGGCGCCCGTCGTGGAATCGGCAGATGTGCCGGTAGGTCTCCGGGGAGTCGCCGGCGTGAACGATTCCGGCAACCACCGGGCAGCCGTGGGCGACGCATTGAAACCGGTCGCTACGCGGGCCCAGGGTGGGCGCAGCTGCGGTGCGTTCGAGCGATTTCTTGCTCATGCTGCCATCCTCGTGTTGTCGTACCTGCCCTCGATGACCTTCAGGAAATTCCCGGCGTTCATGAGCCAGTCGAAGTCGGCCACGAACGGCTTCGTTCGGCCCCCACCGGGCGGAGCGCGTCCGGTGAGGAATCGCGACTCGGAGACGCGGCGGAAGTAGTGGCCGAACTCGGCCAGCACGTCGGGGGGAGACCGGGCGTGATCGCGCAGGATCTCGGCAAAGCGGGCGCGGATGTGGCTGTCGCGGGTCGGAGTGCGCTTGAGCACCCGCGGCAGGGTCGGGAGGGTGGCGTGGTACGAGGCGATGATTTCGTCGTACGGACACCGCGCCGCGGGGGGAACGTCCGCGGACGTTTCCCGTGCAGACGTAGTCTGCATATTCTCCATTCCCTTCCCTTCCCTTCCCTTCCCTTCCTGGGATCCCAGGTGCTTCCTGACTGCTTCCCAGGTGCTTCCCCGTTGCTTCCCCACCGCCTCCCCGCCGCCACCGCAGTGATTCCCGGACGCCTCCCGGTTGCTTCCGGAGGACAAATCAGCGCGGGCCGGATGCTTCTCGGGCTCCTGCGATTCCTTCCCGCTGATGCGCTGGTGCTTCGCGAACGAGGGGATTTCTCCGTATGCGCGGCCCTCAACCTCGTAGCGAACGAGAAATCCCGCCTCGGCGAGATCGTCCAGAGCCTGGGCCATGTCGAACTCGAGGAACGGCAGGATGTCGAGCTTGAGAGACCGGGGCTTCCATTCGAAGCGCCCCGACTTGTCGCAGTGCCCCCAGAGGCCCGCGAACACGAGCATCAGGTGCACCCCGCGTTGCGCCGCCAGATCCTGGAGCCCTTCGTGACGGAAGAACTCCGGCTTGATCGTGCGGATGCGCGCCATCAGATTCAATCGCCCTTGCGGAAGGCGCTGGCACGACGCCAAGCACGGCCAGCAGTGAAGGCACCGACTGCCATGCCCAACACGTAGGGCCAAATACCCAACATGTCCGCGAGAGACTGGTAGGCAATGCCGGGCGGATCGGGCTTAAAGTTCATCAGGCCCAGCGCGCTCAGAATCAAGGCGGTCATGCCGGAGCCAAATTCAAGGCCATACCAACGCAGGACTAAGCCAAGGGTGCTCATCTTGTTCATCTGGTGATCCTTCCGGGGCGGTGCCCCAAACGTGGTTGCAGGTTGAAGGTGGCAGTTTCCTGGTGATCAGCTCGCTCCTTTCGCTTTTCGCGGTAACGCACCCGTAACGCTCGGTGCGTTACGCGGCGTTGCCGCAGGAGTAGAGTTTTCGCGCTCGGTCTTGGATGCCATTTCTTCCTCCGTGGCCTGTTCGCGGTCCATCGAATGCACGCGCGACGGCAGCGCGGAATCCCGGGGAACGATCGGGTCCGCGAATGGGTTGAATGTGCGCATCGACTTCTCCCGTGGATTTCGGAAGCGTTCCGAGAGGCCGGCGCCGGACAAAGAGGAGAATGGGCGCCATGTCACGCCGCCAGGGATTCGTGGTTCACCGCGCACAGCCACTCGGCCAAGCACCCGGGATCGCAGAGGCGTCCCCCGTCGGTGCGGGGATCCAGGAAGAAGGAATCCGGGGCCGAGGCCCCGGCAAATCCCGCCAGCGTCCGATCTGGCGGGTCCTCCGTGCCCGGAAAATCCTGGGGCGCGACACGGGAGGCGCGTCTGCGTGCGCATTGGGCGATTCAAACTGCGGCGGCATTCTTGCGTGTGGCCGAACGCGTCGATGTGCCCTCACAAACGCGACCATGAAGCGCAATCAACGCCTCGCCGTCGGACCACTTGAGGTCTTTGATCTGGTGGCCTGCGATTGCCGCGACCCACGCTTGAGATTTGTGGAGCGCATGCCCGATCGACGCCTGCGACATGCCGGCACGCTGGAGATCTGCGATGAAGGAGGGCCAGTTCATGGCCGAATTATCAGAATGCTGTTTCCATTTGTCAACAGCATCCTGTTCGGAATTCCCATCACAATCCTGATATGAACAACATTGCTGCACGGTTACGAGAGGCGCGGGAACGGCTCGGGCTCTCGCAAGAGGAGGTCGCGAAGCGCGCGGCAAGGCGAGCTCATGTTCCGCACATCGCCCAGTCGTTCGTGGCCGCCCTGGAAAACGGACACCAGAAGAGCTCGAAATGGCTCCCCCATATCGCAGCGGTTCTGGATGTTCCCCTCGTAGAGGGCTCAAATTTGGCCAAAGCGGCCGCGCAGGGGAAATTCAGGACGATGGAGCCAGCCGCGGGGGGCTACGGCGCTCCCGGCGATGCCGCCCCCACCCCGAGTTCCATCGAGTCGCTCCTGCGCGATCTCGGCGAGCGGCTGATGCGCACGCCTCCCAAAACGCGCGAGGCGGTGGCGTCCCTTCTTGCAACCTACGCTTCGGATCCTTCGGAGGGGGAGCGCATCGTTAAGGCCATTTCCACTCTCCTGGAGAATGATTCCTGACTTTGACGCGCACGGCCTTCCCACCGCCGTCGACCGCCTTCGGGCGGTTTTTTGTTGCACGAGATAACAGTTTCCTGTTGACGGATCGAATCGGTTAGCTGATACTTTCCTGATATCGCGCCGAGCAGCAAATTCCGGCCACAGCGGCGCGCACACCGACGGAGGAGCTCATGCCATCCCTGAACCGCGTTCAACTTCTGGGCAATCTCGGGCGGGATCCCGAGCTGCGCTACACCGCGGACGGCGCCGCGATCGCAACACTCTCCATCGCCACCTCGCACGCCTGGAAGGACAAGGAGGGCGAGCGCCACGAGGAAACCGAGTGGACGCGCGTGGTGCTCTTCGGCCGCCAAGCCGAAGTCGCCGGCGACCACCTGCGCAAAGGCAGCCAGTGCCTGGTCGAAGGCCGCCTGCGCACCCGCAAGTGGCAGGACAAGGAAACCGGACAGGACCGGTACACCACCGAAGTCGTCGCCGACAACTTGATCTTGCTTGGATCGCGCGCGGATTCCGCAAAGCCAGCGGCGCAGGAACCGGATTCTGACGATGCCGCGCCTTCGGACGATGCCCCGTTCTAACGAGCTTGCCATGCTCGAATCGGAAGTTTGGGTGATCGGCTCCCATCGGTCCGTCGACCGGCTGATGCCCGATGGCCGCAGGCGTGGCATCTGCGAGGTCTACAGCGGCGCGCTCGATAGCCTGGAGCAGGCCGATGCCGTCCAGCGCCTGATTGCCGCCGCTCCCGACCTGCTGTGCGCTTTGCGGATGGTTGTTGCGAACGCCGCGGGGGAAGCGCGAGAGCAGGCCCTGCGCGCGATCGCCAAGGCGACGGGAGCTCAGCCATGATGATCCTCACCTTCCGCGGGCATGAAGCGACCCCGGGCCGGCTGGATCCGTCCCAGGTTCGTATCGAGGACATCGCGCACGCCCTCTCCCTCCTCTGTCGCTTCGGCGGTCACACGGACGTGCACTACTCCGTAGCGCAGCACAGCCTGCTCGTCGTGCGGATCCTGGAGCGCATCGGCGCGCCCGCCGACGCCCAGCTCGCGGGGCTGCTGCACGACGCGCACGAGGCCTACACCGGCGACGTGCCCAGGCCGCTCAAGACCCTGCTCGGCCCCGCCTGGCGCGATCTCGAGGCCTCGGCCAGCGCCGCAGTGCATCAGGCGCTCGGCGTCGCCGTGCTGATGCAGGAGTGGGACGGCCTCGTCAAGCACGCCGACCTCATGGCCCTGGTCACGGAACGGCGCGACCTGATGCGGTTCGATCCCGACCGCCATGCCCCATGGACGATCCTCGACGGCATCCCGGAATTCGATGCTCCGGCAACCGAGGGCGGATGGTCCCCGCTGTGGTGGGAGGAGGCATTCCTCGACCGGTTCGCGTCCCTGACGGGGCGCAACCGCGGACGGGCCCAGGAAACCGAGTCCGCAGCAGTGCAAGTCTGATCAACAAAACGGAGAACAGGATGAAACGACACGTTCCTTTCCTCTGCGCCGCCGCGGTCGCGGCGCTCGCCCTCGCGGGCTGCGGCAATAGCGGGACCGGAAAGACGCCGGGGCCCACCGCACAAGTCCGTGGCTCCAGCCCGTACACCGGTCACGACAAAGCATGGTTCGACATGCACGGCCCGGAGCGCACGGCCGAGATCCATTGGTGCAACACCAACGACGGCTACATCAACCCGCTCCAGCCGCCGCAGCGCGCCAATCAGCTCAAGACCTGGGATCAGGCTTGCGACGCCGCATCGGACTCGTGGGACGCGGCGCAGCGCAACGCCAAAGTCCGGCCCAGCGCGTTCTGATCATCAACCCGACAACCGATTCACGGCAAGGACATCTCCATGCGCCTGACCATCGCACTCTTCATCCCCTGGCTCACGTTCTTCACCATCGGGCGACCCATCGCCGGCGTCTGCTGCCTGCTCCTCCAGATGACCCTGATCGGCTGGCTGCCCGCGACCATCTGGGCGGTCTATGCGTTGAGCCAATACAAGACCGACAGGAAGATCAAGCAAACCATCAAAGCCGTCGGCGCCAACACCGCGCCGGCGAACTGATGACGGCAACCGCCGGAGCGAAGATGAAGTCTCCCGCCAATCTCGCCAAGATCCTGTTCTACAGCCGCGTCGAGCACAAGAGGCTGATCGCGTGCCTGACTTCGAACATGACCCTCGCAACGCCGATCCGCGGGAAGCGGGAGCCGTCGTGATTCAGGGCCCGGACGCCGTCAATGGCATTTTTGAGGCGTTTGGCGCCTGGTCGGTGTGGGCTAACGTGCGGCGCCTGCACGCCGACCGGGAGGTCAAGGGCATCGTCTGGCAGTTCGCGATCGGCTTTTTGTTGTGGGGCGTCTGGAATTGCTACTACTACCGGCGCCTCGATCAGCCGTTGTCGTGGCTTGCCGGACTGCTGCTTTGCGCCGGGAATCTCGTCTGGGCGGCGCTGGCGTGGCGATACAAACGGGGGGCGCCGTGACGGATGCCCAAATCCATCTCCTTCGCCTGCTCGCCGCTCAGGCGGTGCGGTCGTATCTGACTCCAAAATCCGCGCCGCCATTGGCCTCATCGGCTGGCCGTTCAAATCAGGCGGTTCCGACGGCACTTCCCTCGCGGTAATCTTGACGCCTCATGCGAACCGCCGCCTACGCCAGATTCAGCTCGGATTCCCAGCGCGAGGCCTCGATCCGCGATCAGTTGCGGAACATCGAGGCCTACTGCGACCGGATGGGTTGGCCGCGACCGGCCCTGTTTCAGGATCAGGCGATCAGCGGATCGCGAATCGACCGCCCAGGGTATCAGGCGATGCTCAATGCGGCGCGCGCTGGGGCATTCGATACGCTCCTGATTGACGACTTCTCGCGCCTTTCACGCGACCACGTCGAAGCCGCACAGGCGGTCCGAACGCTGAAGTATCTTGGAGTCCGACTCATCAGCGTGTCGGACGGTCTGGACACCGCCCGCGCCGGCTACAAATTGGAGGCCGGGTTCCGCGGGCTGATGGCGGAACTTTACCTGGATGACCTAGCCGAAAAAACGCACCGCGGCCTCGCTGGCCAAGCACTGGAGGGCTACAGCGCCGGGGGCCTGCCATATGGCTACGACTCGACGTCCGACGGCCACGGCTTCCGGCGATCTATCAATCCGGAGCAAGCGCGGCGCGTGCTGTGGATTTTCGAGCGGTACGTGATGGGCGACACCCCGCGCGCGATCGCGGCGGCTCTGAACGCCCAAGGCGTCCCGTCGCCGCGCGGGAGCAGCTGGTCGCCGACTGCGCTCTATCCGGATGCCAAGGGGGTAGGCATGCTCGGCAATTCGATCTATGCCGGTCGCCAGGTGTGGAACCGCACGAAATGGGTCAAAGACCCCTCCACCGGGCGCCGACGTCGCACACTTCGACCGCCATCCGAGTGGGTCATAACCGAAGATCCGTCGCTGCGAATCGTCGACGAGGCAACCTGGGCAGCCGCGGAGGCGAGGACGCGGGCCATTCGGGCTCGGACTGCATTGATGCGGTCCAACTCCGGCAATCCGCGGGCGCGAGGAGGTCGAGGGCCCGGGTACCTGTTCTCAGGGCTGCTACGGTGCGGATGCTGCGGGAGCGCCTATGTGATCGTCGACCGCTACCGATACGGCTGCGCAAAAGCACGGGACCGAGGGCCTGCGGCGTGCGCGAATGCGGCGAAAGCATCGCGGCGCGCGTTAGAAACGGTCCTGCTTGCTGGAATCAAGGACGAGTTGCTGTCAGAGGACGCCTTCGCGGTGTTCGAGCAGGAAGCGCGACGCCTCCTTCGGGAGGCGCAGCCCGACCCCCGCGAGTCTGCCCGCGTTGTCGCCCGGGCCCGCGCCGAGGTCGAAAATCTCCTCACGGCAATCCGCGCAGGGATCATCACCCCGGCGACAAAACAGGCACTGGAGACGGCGGAGGCACGCCTGCAGGAGGCTGAACAGCAACACCGCGCAGTGGCGCAGTGGCAGCCGGCGCAGATCCTGCCGCGCGCCCGGGAGATCCACCGCTCGCTCGTTGAGCAACTGGAGCGAATCGAGGACGTGCCCGCGGCTCGGGAAGCGCTGCGGTCGATCGTTGGGGAAATCCGCCTAGTCCCCGAAAATGGGAGTCTGTGGGCAGAAATGAAGCCGGGAGGATTGGCCTCCCTAAGTCAATTAACTGTGGTTGCGGGGGCAGGATTTGAACCTGCGACCTTCGGGTTATGAGCCCGACGAGCTGCCAGACTGCTCCACCCCGCGTCACGAGAAGAGGATGCACGATCCGTTTACCGGTTTTCGTGCAGCGCAGA
>JAEHJW020000279.1_pt1 | contig 10154 bp, 12 predicted proteins | sample 9271431 | NCBI WGS metagenome assembly JAEHJW02
CAAAGAAAAGGAAAGAATTGAAAAATGTGTTGTTCAGATTGAGTGTGTCCATAATTCAAATAATGAGGATATAGAATTAGGTACAGGATTTTTTATATCAAAAAATATTGTTATTACTGCTAATCATGTTATTAAGAATTATTATGATAATCCTTCAGATTATTTTATTAATGTTATACCAGTTAAAGCTGAGATAACTAAAGGAATAAAAGTAAAAAGAGTGATAGAAAGTGAAATTAATAATTTCATTTCAATCTTGGAAATAGAAGAAACTGTAGAAGTAATTAAACCATTAAAATTTACAATAGGTTATCCAATAAAACGAGATGACAAGTATTTTTCATTTGGTCATCCTGAATGTAGCAGACTTTTTGGACATCCTTTAGAGAATGTAATTGCAACTAATATAAGTATAAATCAATCAAGAAAAATAGATTGGAAGCTATGTTTGAATAATGAAAGAGTAGAGGATTTTAAAGGTTTCTCTGGTTCACCTGTTATAATTGATAATATGTTAGTGGGGATAGTGCAAACAGAATCTGATGCAAACGGAAAAACTATATCAATAGGTATGTCAAGTGCAGATATTATGAAACAGTATATCGATTGTGAGTATTATGAAGAATATATTGATATAAGAGCATTTGATGACTTTGAATCGTTAAACTTTGAAATAGACCCAGTAGAAATATCTGATGTTAGTAAAATAATAAAAGAAATGATAAATATAAAGAATACTAAAAACAAAAAAATAAGTAAAAGAAGAAAGCCTTATACAATAGTAGAAAAAATACAATTAAATAATTTATCTGGAAATATTATTGCTAAAATAAAAAAACATCATAATGAATCATTCGATGTAATTGATGAAGCTATATGTTGTTTATCAGAATATGAGTGTTGTATAAGGGATGATTTATATGATTATTATTGGGAAATATACATAGATACATTAAGCAAATTTGAAATTGATAGCGAAGACATTGACAAAATAAAACAACATTCAAATAATATTTATTTAGATTTAGCAGAAAACATAAAAATACAATTATTTGAAGGGAAAAAAACAGGTATTCCTAGCAATAAAATGCTTACATACATAAGTGCAATAACTGCATATGTATTTTACCAATGTAAATTTCTAATACCTATTGAAAATACAGTATAAAAGAAGGGAGAAGATAATTATGATAGTAGACTTTAACAGTGATCCTAAGAATTCAATTATATATACATCTAGTATTATATTAGAGTATTTAAAGTCTAATACTGATTCGCAAAATATTGAAAACATATTTAAATACTGTATGTTAAAGCAAATGGATTACTCAACATTCTTTTTATCTGTAGATTGGTTATTTTTGATAGGTGTAATTAAAGAAATTAATGATGAAAATGAGGTGATTTTGTGCGATTAGTAAAGCTCACGGTAAAAGAGTCAATGTCAGATGAAATCATTAGATGTATAGAATTTAATGAATCAGGACTTTCTTTAATTGTTGATGAAACAGATAATGAAACTAGTGGAAGTAATATTGGAAAAACTACAGCTGTAAAGATTATTGACCTTTGTTTGGGTGCAAGATCTGTGTCAAGTTTATATAAGGAGAAAGATACTGGCGAAAATCATCTTATAAAAGAATATTTGGATAAAAGTAAAGTGGTTGCAGAATTAGAATGTAGCATAGATGGTGAAACGCATGTATTTAAAAGATGCTTGTATAAAAATGGGAAAAGTGAAATAGATGGTGAAATAGTAAGCAATTATAATGATTATATAAGTGAATTAAATAAAATAATATTTAACAATAAAAATAATACACCTAAGTTTAGACAATTAATCACTAAATTTATTAGGTTAGAAAATGCAAATGAAAGTTCATTACTTAAGTATTTAGGTGATTATTGTAAGAATTATGAATATCAAGCTATTTATGGTTATCTCTATGGAATAAATACTTCAAAATCAAAAAATGTTGATATCATAACTTTAAATCAAAATATAGAAAAAGACATAGAAGCTATATTTAGAAAAAATGGGGTATCTTCATTAGAAGAATTTGATACAAAGATAAAGTTAATGAAAGAAGAGGTTGAAAAATTTAAGAAGGCTTATTCAGAAGTCACAGTAATTGAAGAATACAAAGATAAAAAAGAAGAAATGGAAAGAACGTTATCTGACATAAACAAGATGGAAGCAATGGCATCAAAAGGGAATTTAAAAATTGATCTAATGAAAGAAAAAATAAAAAAAGAAAAAGAAAAGATATTTTCAGTAGATCACTTATTATTAAAAAATTTATATGATGAAACCAAAATATTATTAGATAAGCCATTACGAGATTTTAAAGAATTGGAGGAATTTCATAATGGAATGGTGAATAGAAGAATTGATATCCTCGAAGAATCATTAAAAGAAACAAGTGAGTTTGTAGATAAAGTAAATGTAAAATTAAATTCATTAAGAGCATCGTATGAGATGAATTATGTGAGCTTTAATAGTGAGATTAAAGATAAATTTGAAGAGAAGTATAACGAATTTTCCAAAAATAACATTAAATTAGAAAGTTATATTAATGACTATGGTTATATAGTTAAAAAGAATAAAGAAAAACAAGATAATCTTAGTAAAAAAATCAAAGATGATAATGATATTAATGAGAAAGAGGAAATTAAAAAATGCTTAAATAATTATTTTAAAGATTTGACTAATAATATTATTGGGGAGCCATATGCAATAGTATTTAATGATAATAATGATGAGGAGTTTCCAATTAAAATCATTGGTATGAATGGAAAACCCGGAACTGGAATTAAAAAGGCAATGATTATGTGTTTTGATATTGCTTTTATAAAATTAATTATTGAAAAAGGGTATCATATGCCAATTTTTGAAATACATGATAAGTTAGAGAATATAGATTTGAAAGAGTTACAAAATATTGTTAATGAAAGTAGAAAATTTGATGGTCAGTATGTATTTCCAATACTCAATGATAGAATTGATAAATTAGCAATATTAGAGGAAGAGGTAGTTTTAAGGTTATCAGCAAAAGATAAATTTTTTCATATATAGAGATATTAGATAGTGAAATTTTCACTATCTAATATTAAATGTTAGTATGTCATTAAAAGTAGACTGCCCATTAAACAGTCTCCATCATCTCAGCAAGCCCATCCAATTTAGATGCGGCTTTTTCTTTTATGTCATCAAGAACATGAGTATAGGTATTCATAGTAACTGCAATATTACTATGGCCCATTAGTTTTTGAACGGTTTTTTCTTTTTCGCCTAGTTCAAATAAACGGGTCGCATAGGTATGGCGCAGATCATGGAATTTTATTATATCAAGATTATTTTCTACTAATATATCTTTGAAACTTTGCCGTAGTTTTCTGCTGTTTATATATTTACCATATCTATTACAAAATACTAAATTATTATCTTCATATCTATTAGTACTTTTGAATTTATTTCCTGCTTGATTTAATTTATGATGTCTTAACACAGATACTAAAAAATTAGGCATATCAACTTTTCTATGACCTTTTTGTGTTTTTGGAGTCTGAAGAATTCTATCTATTTTGCCGCGTCCTTCTTGAGTAGGATTAGAAACTTCTGCAAGAGTTTTAGTCACATTAATATATCTTTCTTTAAAATTAATATCTTCCCAGGTTAATGCTAATAATTCACCTTGTCTTAAGCCACTATATAGGGCAGTCAAAAATAAAGCTTCATATGGATGATCTTTTATAATGCTAATAAACTTTTTTTGTTGTTCTAGTGTGAATGGATGAATCTTAGTATCTTTAGATAATTTTGCTTGCTGGGTTTCTTTTGGAAGTACTATGGCAGATGTGAAATCTTTTATTATTATATTTGTGTTATAAGCATATTTTATACAAGGAATTATTAAAGTATTAATACTTTTAACAGTATGAGGTGTTATCCCCTTCTTTATTAAATTATTATAGTATTTTTGAATGTCAACTGCACAGATGTCTTTTATTTTAATATCTGAAAGTTCACAATCCTTTATGTGTATTCTATATATACTTTCATATAGAGTTTGGGTAGATGGTTTTATATGCAGGAATTGTACATTAAAAAGCCATTGTGTAAAAAAAGTATCAAAGAAATCTTTATTAGCAACTATATTATTATCAAGTTCAGTAGTTAAGGTTTTTATCTTACTTTCTAATTCTTTGACTGTAAGAGCATAAAGGTCTTTTGGTGTTCTTAAATTTTTATGCCTGAATCTATAAAAATAATATTCCTTGCCAGACTTTAATTTCTTTTTATATATCGTTTTTGCCATTATATTTACTCCTTCTATAGTTTGTATATGAACATACTTGAGAATAAATGTTACTGTAAAGTTGTTATCTGTCATGCTCAACCATGCGAATTTAGTATGCGCAATTAGCCGTAGTTTATTACAAAATTAATATACATTTAGTAATTAAGCATATTATTATTAGCTACAGATTAAGTAAATAATCTGAAAAAGTATCTTTCTTTTCAACTTTAAGATATGGCTCAAAATATATGAAATGGTTTTCTGATTCGGCTAAAACACCATAACGTTTTTTATAATTTTTAATAGTATTTATTAAATGCTGCTCAGTTACATTTAAATATTCGGCAATTTCAAATGAATTAACTGCACCGTATTCATGAGCCCTAATTAAATCTTCTATTTTAATAGTATGCTCATAACCCCATCTGCGAGCTTTAATTTCTTGTTTCCTGTTAACAATTTTATTGTCATCAAGAATATTTCCATAAGAAGTTTCATGATGTCCAATTTCTTCGCTAAGAATACATTTCTTTTCTACATTAGTAGTTACTTTAAGATTTATTAAAATCTTATTGTTTTTATAAGCTCCCTTTAAATTTATATACATATTTTTTTCTTTAACCCTAATACCTTTTTCTTCTGCTTCAATTAATAAATTCTCATAACTCACTTTGTCACCCCTGATACTTGTAAAAATAATTATATTTAATTCAAGCAAGTAAAGTAGTTCATTATTATTTGAATAAAAATTAAGATTTTAAATATTAAAATTCATCATTAAACAAAATATCAATGTATTCATTGAGTAATTTTATCTTTCTTGGAGTTAATTTTTTTTCTTCTAAATGAGCAGCAACAGTACCAATTTGTTTTTGTTTTTCTTCATCTAAAATACTTTTTAATGAAGAGCTTGACTCATTTGAAGATTTATCTTGAAAGATTTCATCAATAGATACTCCAAGAGCAGCTGCTATTTTATTTAATAATTCTATACTTGGTTCTCTTTTATTATTTAGTATATAGCTAATATGAGTAGGACTTACACGTACCATTTCTGCTAATTTCTTAGCTGAAATAGTATTAATAATCATTAATCTCTTAATATTATCAGATAACACATTAAACACCTCTTGAACTAATTGTTTAAACTAATTATAAACTAACAGTTAATATTTGGCAATAAAAACCTTCCAAAAAATGAGAAATATTTAGTAAAGAGAGTTATAAATGTTAAAAATATCAAAATATAATGAACTTTAAGCTTATATAGAACTTTGTGATTAACTTTTAGTTTAATATAATATAAACAAGAAGTTAATTTTTGGAAGGAGATACCTTATGAATAAAATTGATAAGCTAAGAAAAAGAAAAGCCCTAAGTTACAATGATATAGCAAAGTCAGCGAAAATATCAGCACAGTATGTATATCTTTTAGCAAAAGGAAAAAGAATAAATCCTAGTTTTGAAATAATGAAAAGTATAGCTAATGCATTAGATGAAAAAGTAGAGACTGTATTCAATATGAATAATTAATAAAAGAATGGTTAAAGGGGGAAAGGGTATGGGACAAAATGTAACTAAAATAGTAATAACTCCAGTGGAGTGCATAGAAATTCTAGGTTGCAGCAGGAGCATGATGTATGACAACTTATTAAGAAGAAAAGATTTTCCTTGTTTTAGAATAGGAAAGAGAATCTTTATAAATAAAGAGAAACTACAAAATTGGATAGATAGGCAATGTGAACATAAAAGATAGTTCAAAAAGGAATTGGTATTATTTTTGAATGTTCATTAAGTCAATAAAAATAGAATGTTTTACGATTAAAATTCTAAGAATATTAGAATGAATTCTTTTCCGTATATATAGTTAAAAATTTTAGAAAGAAGGGATTTAGATTGATTAGAAAACTTGAAGGGTTAACAGCAAATGATTTAATTGAAATATTAAAAAATTATCCAAGGAATGCAAAAGTATGTACTTAAATGCTAGGAGAAAGCTTTCCAGTTAAACAAGTTGAAGAATGCATTTATTATGACTTTGAAAAGGGTAAAAAGGTACAGGAGCATAAGGGAATTCTAATAAAGTGAAACTTTTCCAGTGGAGTTTTTACTTCAGCTGAATCAAGTTTCACTTAATAAATGAGGGGAGAAGAGTGAATTTTAAAGTCTTTAAATGCTATATATATGTTTGTAATGCAATTGGAATAAGCCCATCTTGGGATGGACTTGAAAGATTTAGGCAATTTTATTTATGGGAGCGTGAAAATCATGGCAGATATTAAATGGATTAAATTAGCTACAAATATGCACGATGATGAAAAAATGAAGTTAATAGATGCAATGCCACAGAGGGATATGATTCATTATGTATGGATAAGAATACTACTACTAGGTGGAAAGCTTAATGCAAATGGGGAGGTTTTCTTATCAGAAGATAAACCTCTTACTGCCAAAATGTTAGCTATATTATTTTCCAGATCTTTAGAAGATATTAAGATTGCATTAAAAGTATTATCTAACTTTGACATGATTGAAATAGCCCCTAATAAAGTAATCAGAATTGTAAACTGGGACAAGCATCAAAACATAGAAGGAATGGAAAGAGTTCGTGAACAAAATAGAAAAAGAGCTGAAAACCATAGAGAAAAGAAGAAAGAAGAGAAGAAAGCGGCTAAATGTAACAAGGAAGAAACCCATGAAGATGAAGTCTTAGAAGAAGATATAGATTTAGAAGAAAATAAAGTTTTAACTAAAAATGAAGCATTGGAAATTAGTGAAGAAGTTTCTACAAATACTGTTATTGATGATAAAACCAATACTGTTACTAGTGAAGCAGATGGTAATATCAGTGTGGAAAATGCTAATAATAATGAAAATCACAGTAGTAACGCTGTAGAAACTGCTGATAATAATTGTACTGTTACTAAAAATACTAGTAACGTTACACAAATTGAAAGTAACGTTACAGTAACGGTACAGAATAAGAAAGAGATAGAGAATAAGAAAAAGAATAAGAAAGAGAAAAAAGAAATAGATAAAGATGAAAACATAGAGGGTAATAAAAATAATGACTGTGATTTAAATAATAAAAATTCAGCTTGTGGTGAAGAAGTAAGTCAGTCTAATCTCTTTGAGGATAATAATACTAAAAATGGATTGGTAGAAGAGGGGGATATAAATTCTAAGGCAATAGAGCTTATGTTTTATCATGAGAAGGTAACTGGAAAACCTGGAGGATGTGAATATGTTGCACTTAGGGCAGCTATTGAAATTTACGGACAGAAGTGGGTTAAAATGGCTATGGATGTAGGCTTTGAAAAGAATTGTCCTGATATAAAATATGCAATTGGAGTATTAAAAAACTGGAGGAGAGATGGGTATCCGGAAAATGATATGGAGGTGAAAAGAAATGGCTTTAGAGGCACTGGAAAGAGTAACACAGCAGATAAAAATGAATTTGCAGGATTCAAGCCAAAGGAACCACGAAAACTTACAGAAGCTGAAAGAAAGAGGATTCAAGAAAACCTCATATAGGTGTGATAAATGCTGCGATACTGGATGGATACTCATTCCACAGGAACATATGCAACCTATTGCAGTAGCCTGTGAATGCAGGAAAATAGAAAAGCTAAAAAATGAGTGGAAGTATTCTGGTATCAATGTTGAGCAGAGCAAACTTACCTTCTCTAGTTATGAGGTTTGGAATCAAGCATCTCAAAGGATAAAAGATACTGCAGCAGCTTATTGTACTGATTTTGATGAAATTAGAGCTAATAGGCGAAATAGTCTTTTATTATGTGGCCAGGTCGGAAGTGGTAAAAGTCATTGCAGCATTGCAGTTGCATTAAACTTTTTAAAACAAAGGATTAAAGTAGTGTACATGCCTTATAGGGATGTGATTACAAAGATAAAACAAAATATGATTGATGAAGAATATTATACTAGGACCATTTCAAAGTATCAATTATGCGAGGTGTTGCTTATTGACGACCTCTTCAAGGGGAAAATCAATGAAACCGACGTGAATATTATGTTTGAAATCATTAATTACAGGTATCTTAATTTTATGCCTATTATAGTCAGCAGCGAATTTTCTATTGATAGACTTCTGGCTTTTGATGAAGGGGTTGGGTCGCGCATATATGAAATGGCAAAAGATTATGTTGTTGAAATTGAGAAGGACATTAGGAACAATTACAGGCTTAAGTAAGTTATTAATAAATCAATATATGAAAGGAAGTTGTTTTAAATGAAAGCATCAGGAATAGTAAGAAATCTTGATAATTTGGGAAGAGTTGTAATACCAAAGGAAATAAGAAAAGTATTGGATATTAATGAGGGAGATCCAGTTGAAATAGTTAAGGTTAATAATGATGTGGTTTTAAGGAAATATAGTAAGGGCTGTATATTTTGTGGAAGTGATAAAGGTGTTGTTGAATTCAATGGAGCTGTTGTTTGCGATGAATGTAGACAGGCTTTAATTATTCAACAAAAGAAGTAAATATATAAGTGTGTCCATATTACAGATTTGATGTAGCAAATAAAAAATACGTTCTTTGAAAACTGAATAGTATGATACTTACAAAATATGCTATAATTAACTGAAGATAAATTATAACTTTGTGAAAGAAAATGCATGGTAATAAAAATGAATGATAATAAATGTGAATTAATACAGAACTTAGCTAAATTGCACACAACCGAGTTGGGAATTGGACGAATTAAAAAGAATCTTCTTTTAGATGTGGATGATGTAGTAAAATGGTGCAGCGACAAAATACTGAATTTCAATGCCATAATAGTCAGGAGAGGTAAGAATTGGTATATAAACATAGATAATTGCGAAATAACAGTTAATGCATATAGTTATACTATTATTACTGCTCATAAGATAAAAAATAGATAGGAATTATAATAAACGGTTAAGCAAATAAATTTTAATTTTTAGAGGAGGATATGATGGAGCGAATAGATATAAAACCTGCATGTGTATTTAGTCCACAACCAATGTATATTATTGGTACGAGAAATGAAGATGGAACACCTAATTTTTGTATAATTACATGGTTAGGTTTTTCTTTTGATAATACACCTCATATTATGATGACGATTGGTGGAAGTAAATTAACAAAAACAAATATTCTTCGTGAAAGAGCTTTTTCAGCAAATTTAATAACAGAGGACAATATTTGGTTGGCTGATTATTTTGGATGTTCAAAAGGAGAATTTGGTGCAAAAAATACGGTAAAATATAATTATCACTGGGGAAAATCAGTGAATGTACCTACTATAGATGATAGTCACTGGTTATATGAATGTGAAATTACAAAAATTATTGAATTGGAAGGGAGTCATTTGTTTTTAGCAGACATAAAAAATATCCAAATAGATAAGCAGTATGAAAATATGAATATGGAAAGGATAGATTTAAGAGAATTAAGACCTGCTATCTACTCTCCTTATAATTACTTTGCTATTGGCGAAAAGCTTGGTGATGTTGGAGAATGGAAAAAGCATTTAAAAGAATAACTTTCAAATTCTAATTTGTAGAGTTGCTTATGAATGTTATTATGATATATAAAAATTTAATATTAAATTAGAGTATCGCACTATTCATAACTAAGGATGGATTTGCGGTATTTTTTTATTTAAAATACTGCATAACAATATATTATGCAAATACAAAAAGTCAAAATAAATTTACTCATGGAAACTTAACAATTAAAAATTATGGCTCAACACCAAAATATGTTCTTGACAGCTTAAGCTGTCAAGAAATGGTTATTACATTCTAATAAAATTCTTCCTTTGTAGTAGTCTTTATTCCTTGTAAAATAGTGTCTGCGTTGAATT
>JAEHJW020002586.1_pt1 | contig 10148 bp, 8 predicted proteins | sample 9271431 | NCBI WGS metagenome assembly JAEHJW02
TTGCAACCTTAAATTTGCAATATGTTTAGTGTAGTCGCTAAATGTATCAGACGACATACTTAATATACCTCTTGGCATCATATGTTTTGCAAAATCTTCTTCAAGTTTTGCTGCTGTTATTATTTTGTCCAATGTGTTCTGGCGAAATTCTTTATTATCCAATTCCGGCTGTTCTTTTAGAATTGTATTAATCATGAAAATACCAAATTGGTAATGAGCGCTTTCATCTCTTGTTATATACTGAAATTGCTCTGCCGTTCCGGGAAGTAAATTTCTGCGTCTAAAAGAGAGCATCGCTGCAAATGTTGCGTAAAAAAAGATTCCCTCAGTTATAACGTAAAAATCAACCAAGTTTTCAAGAAACTTCATATCTGATTCAAATGTTCCTGTTTTAAAGCTTGGATTTAAGATGTCAATTGTTCTTGAGATTGAAAACTCATCTTTAGCCCATATCTCTCCACAGTCTTTGTACATCATGAATATCTTCTCTTCATCTAAACTGAGAGATTCAACTATATATTGGTAGCTTGTTGTGTGAATAGCCTCTTCAAACGCTTGGCGAAGTAGGAACATTCTAGCTTCTGGCGCTGTAATATGTTTATATATAGCTAAAACTAAATTGTTTGCAACAATCGAGTCTGCTGTCGTAAAGTAACCAAGTGCCACTTCAACAACTCTGCGTTCATCATTCGTGATAGCATCATCGTCTTTCCATTGTTCAATATCCTTTTGCATCTGGATTTCTTCTGGGAGCCAGTGATTTTTGTTGCCTGTTTTGTATGCTTCCATTGCTTCATTGTATTTAACTGGATTAAGAATGAAGGGATTAAAATCATTGTCCCCTTCTTCTATGCCATTTATCATACGTCTAGCGGCCAACCTTGTGGCAGCGCTCGTTTTGATAATCATATTTATAAAACTCCTGTAATTTATATTGGTAAAAGAGTTTTTTAAAGAATCTCGAATTAATCTTTAAAAAACCCTTCTAATAAGGAAGGGAAGGTAATTCAAAAAAATGCATCTCCAAACGAGTTAGCAAAATCTTCTAATTGCTCTTGTGTTGATCTTTTTCCGGGTTTTCCGACTTTGCACGGAGAGATTCTAACAGACTCATTATCAATGGTGATTGGAGGTCTGTATTTTTCAATTTCATCTTCTGTTAAGTCAGGAATTAAATCTTTAATTAATCTACGAAAATTAATGTGGTTCTTTCTTACGAAACGGGTAACCTGTATACCACCAAATTCTGCTAACTTGTAATCACCCATTTTTGAAACAAGAGTTTCTTCAATTTTTTCAACTTCTTGTTTTAATTCTTCATACGATTTAAGTTCTTTTTTTATTTGTTTCCATCTGGAAACTAAATTAATCCAGCTTATCTGATCATCACCATACTCTGGAATAAAGATATCCTTTTCTTTATTTTTTACTGGTTCAATATTATTTTGAACTTTATTATGAAATTCTTTAGCTTTTAATATTATATCCTCTAAATCTGATTCGTCAACATATATATCAAATTTAATGGATTCTCCTGTGTATATATTGAAAAAAATGAGATAACCTACTTCTGACTCGGTAGCTATTATTTCATGTTTAACTTGTGCCGCATACATTTTGTATGTAATATCATTTTCTTTGTTTATTTTTATGCTATTAAATACTGAAAGCGATGGTGCCTTTATTTCCCATGGTGACTTTCCATCATAACCATCTAGTGATGATTTGATAAAATCAAATCTTGATGATTGAACACATAGCGGCAAAAGTATTTCAGTGTTGTATTTTTCTTCAATGAATTGACGAATACTGTCTTCGTTCTCTTTACCGCGTTTGACGTTTGGGTTTCCACTCAAATCAACTGGAACTATTTTCCCAATTTTTTCAGCCCAAAGTCTCCATTCTGTTTTATATGGACATAAATTTAAAATAACTGGCGTATCTGTTGATGTTACAGCATTTTTGCGCCAATCTAGCCATTCTTCTGTCCCTTGTGCCACATTAGCAATAATCATGGATGGTGCTCCTAAAAAAATATGTATCAAAATATGTAAAGCAGCAATATTACTTGCTGCTTAATTGTAAAACATACTTCTTTTATTGCAAACTATTTTTTACTTGGTGTTTCCTTTTTCTCTGTTGAGGTTGCTGGCCTTGATTCTTGTGCTACAGTCTTATCTTCAGGTTTGCCTGTAACATTACTTGAAACATTTTTATCGCTTTCTGTGGTAACGTGTTCACTTGTGCCTTGTTGCTTATCGCCATCACCACTTACCACTGATTCTTGAGCCGTTGTTGCTGTCGTGGTATCAGTTTGTTTGGTATCATCAGTTACAGTTTCATTTGTTTTTGATTTATTGAGAAATTCTTTTTCTAACTTCTCAACTTTATCTAAAGCATATGACAGGTTGGCTCCACTTAATCTTTCCTTCACAAGCTGCTTACCAGCTTCAAAAGCAGATTGGTCGGACTCCATTAAACGTTTTAAAAGTTTTTCCGTAAAAGATATAGCATAAGGATCGACTTTTGTTTCATCAATTTTTTGATCAGGCTCAACGGTGTATGTTTGGCTTCCAGAATACTGATTTTCTAACGCCAGCCCTTCGCCAGAATTATCAATAATCGCAACGGCTTGTGCCACAACTTTATTTCTTGGCCATGAAGATGAAGCTCTACGCATTACTGTTTTTAATGTCATACGTTCAAACCAATCCTTCCATGGACCGCTTCCATCTTTTTTGTAAAGCTCTGAACTGGTACGCACCTTTTCTATTTCTTCGAGAGACATTGTATCGATTAAAATGGATTCATCTGGAAGTATAGATATACAATAGCTTCCAATAATGTTTCCACGATCAGTTAATTTGGCGAATGGGTCAAATTTATGGATAGGTTTTTCAAATCTACCATTATACTGAAATACATCATTACTGTATACGTTTTCAGCTATGGCATTCTTTATCGAACCGGAAGTGACTGCTACATACCTTAATCCTTGATATGAAATATCTAAGATTACAGCCCCTTTTCTCGGTACGAGATAAGCCAATTTCTGTTGTGGGTTCAATGTTAGACCCAATGTTGCAACGTTGATGATAGCCATTCGCAATGTTTGTGGATTTTTATCAGCAATTGATGCCAAATAATCATTTGCCTTACAAGCTTGGATCGCAAAAATAGACTCTTTGGCAAAAACTTTGGGATCTGCAAATCTGGTGAATGCTTCTTCCGCATCAGCGATTGTTTTTTCCCAACTTGTTAAAGCAATATCTTTACTCATCTTTTATTTCTCCTTTATCAAGAAATTACTACTCGATAAGAGTAGTAATTTTTATTCAAAACATAATTTTTAAATTATTCATCACTGGTTTTGGCTATAAACCACCTCAGAATGGTATGTCGTCATCAAAATCTTCTGGTGGCGGAGGTGTCCGTGAATTATTCGCTCGTGAATTATTTGACGAATTTTGATTGCCTTTATCGTCATCAGAGTCGGAGTGGTTATTATCTTTTGCCGATAACAAATTAATACCATTCAATACGATTTCCGTAGTGTACTGGTCTACCCCTTCTTTATTCTGCCACTTTCTGGTGCGCAACTCACCATCGGCAATTAATAATGTTCCTTTTTTTACATATTCACCAATAATTTCAGCTAACTTGCCGAAAGCCACACACCGATGCCATTCAGTGCTTTCTTTTTTATTTCCATCTTTATCTTTCCAATGTTTTGAGGTTGCGATACTAAAGTTGGCAACGCCATCACCGTTGGCTTGGTAGCGCATTTCAGGTTCTTTACCAGCATAACCTAATAACTGCACATGATTGATGCTTCTAGCCATAAAATTCTCCTGATAATAATGAAGTTTAAACTATAAGATAAAAATAATATAAAATCAACTCAATATACATAATAGCACATTTATAAAATATTGCAAATTTTTTTAAGTGTTTGCGGTATTTATATAAAAAAAGAGACGATGATTCCGTCTCTTTTTTTATAGTTTTTACTATGCAGTCTTTCGTTGACGCATAATATTGATTATCGGCATGGAAATGGCTGTCCCAATTACCACACAAACCAAAAATAATAGTGCAACCATGTTGTTTACTCCTTTAAAAGAAAGGCTAGAAAAGTCTAGCAACTAAATAATGATTAATTATAAAATATAATATAGATGTATGCAAATTAAATATTTCAAATAATTTTTATAAATATTAATATATAATGTTAATGCTTTTATTTGAAAAAAAAAGATTAAATAATATACAATAATATAAAATGTAACTTTCTTATAAAGGTGAAAAACATGGATGCTAGAACTTTTAATATCAAACCTGAAACATACGATGATAAGGGCAGCGTTTTAACAAAGGCCGTAGTTGAAACCGCCGCGATTGGTGAAATTATCAAGAAACATTTCGATGAATTTTCAAAAGCTATTTTTATTTTAGAAGTAAAAGGCCCAAGTTACAACGTTCCAGAGTTGCCAGAAAAATATTTAAAAAAGGTAACGAAAGACTTGGAGGATATTAGTTTAGTTGCAAACAATTCACTTAGCGTGGCAAATAAAGCATTGGAAGATAATGCGATACTCGAAAAAGCCGAGTACAAAAATTCATTTAGCTGTGATATTTCAATTTCAAGCGTTATTGATACAAAAATGCTTGAGCTTTTATATTGTTTAAACCAGCTATGGGTAGCAAATGATACACTGAGAATTACCGGCATTATTAAATATGATGAAGCACAAAAACCGATTAACGATCTGATTCATAGTGTACTTAAATTAATTTATGAAGCAGACAAATACAGTAAGCTTGTTATCATTAAGCGAATTGAAATAATCACTGAAAGTAAAAGAAAAAGTCAAGCTGCTCAAAAACCTTCACCTGAAACAGTAACATCAGAGTCGGTTGAAACGGAAGTTTCCGCTATCGATACACACACATCCTCAAATGCGGTTAATGATGAACAAGGGTTTGATGATCTTCAATCTGATCATTGTGAAGTTTGATTATCTGGGGATGTAAAGTAATTTTTTTGACTAATTCAAAAAAATAATATATAATAATCTAGTCTTACCGCTATGGTAATGGCTAGATTATACTAACTTTATCTAAAGGAGCAAAAATGAAAACTCAAAATCTAGAACGTAACGAATCTCTTGACGTGTCTTCCTTTGAAGAAAAAAGAATAACAATAACAAAAGAGATTGATGATAGCGGTGTTGGTTATATAGAAAGAGATATCATCTTTCACGATAATTACCTTGCAAAAGTTATTAATACAAGATATACAGGAGTCGCAAACTCATTTAATATAATGGAAGTGTGGGCACCGCAACATAATAGGGCTGCTCTTGGGGCTAACGCTTTTGCTAGAGCAAAGCATGAGCTTAAGTTGTTTGGTGGATATATGGTATTTAACAAGAAAAAAGAATTAATGGAGCTTGATAATCTTGGTATAAGTTCAGATGCTGAATTGGATGTTGTTAAAAAGTATAGATTTAGAATATCTTCAGTTTGGGATAGTTATTTAGTTTCAGATATTAAGATAATGGATGAAATCTGGTGTCTTTGTCATACCAGAAGTTTTGCCACTGGTGATAGAAAGGGTTCTTACAATAGTGCAAATATAACAAGAAGAAAGTTTTTATTTACAGCTTGGTATATAGAAGAATTAGCTAATTGTGTTTTGAAAGGTGGTGATCTTGAAGATGTTGAAGCTATGAGGGGACAAAAGGGTAATATCGCTATTTCTTAAGTAATAATAATGGATAAAAAATATGAGATTAGACAAGGATCAGGAAAGAGCTGTCGCTTATGAGGGTGACCTTATATGTGTTGCTGGACCCGGTTCCGGTAAAACTAGAACAATAGTTAGTAAAATTGTATATTTATTAAAAAAACATGAAGAAGGGCTTATTGGTGCTGTAACCTACACAAAAAATGCTGCGTCAGAAACGAATAATAGAATCATGGAATTATACCCTAACGCATCTAGCAGGCTGATGAGTGGAACATTTCATTCGCTAGCAGGTAGACAGCTTCGTAACGCTGGAATAAAGTACAGAGTAGCAAAAGATGGGGAAATAAATTATTTTGTACGTTCCGTGATTGAAAAGTTACAAATAGATGATGAAATTGAAGATGTAAAAAATAATATAGCATTAATCAAGTCAAGGATTAAACCCCCTAAAATGGGTGATATGAATTATGAATTATACATAGAATACGAAAATCTTTTAAAAAAAAATAATGTGTATGATTATAGTGATATAATCATAAACGCCACAAATGGAATGAAAAATGGAAAGGTTAGATGCCTACCGATAAGATGGTTACTTGTTGATGAATACCAAGATAGCGATCCAATACAATACGAATGGATAATAACGCAAGCTAAAATTGGAAATACGGAAGTAACAGTTGTTGGTGATGATGACCAAAGTATTTATGCTTGGCGATCAGCTATGGGGTATGAAGGGATAAAACAATTCAGAAAAGATAACGATGCAGAGCAAATACTTCTATCAACAAATTACAGGTGTGGTAAAAAAATTCTAGAAAAAGCTTTAAATCTTATAGCGTACAATACGGATAGGGTATCGAAACCAATTAAAGCATTCGAAGGAAATCCAGATGGTGTTGTTGATTACTATATAGCACAAGACAGAATTTCTGAGGCTGAATTAGTTAGAGATTTGATAATAAAAGATCCTAAAGGTTGGGCTATTTTAGCTAGAACAAATAGACTTCTTGATGAAATAGAAATAGTTTTAAATTTAGCATCTATTCCAGTAAACAGGATAAGTGGTGATGGTTTTTGGGATCAAGAAGGATCTCAAATGATATTACAGTTATGTAACACGATAGCCAATAATAAATGGTTCGGTTTATCTCATTTTTTAAATAATTTTAAGTGCTCTGTTGAACAAATAGAAATACTTCATGCATGGCTTGGTAAAAAACCATGTACAAAATGGGAATTTGGAAAAAGAAGAAAAGGTGTCCCGGATGTTGTTAATGAATATTTCCCGACTGGAGATATGAATTCACAAGAATCATTAAAATTAATAAAATTAATTTCTGAATGGTCAATCCTTGAAAAAGAAAAATTTACAGATTTGGTTTTGCTTGGTATATCTACTTGGGCTGAAGATTACGCGCCTAAAAGATTTAGATCTTCATGCCGTGCCGCTTCGAATAGTATTTTAAAATTAAAGGGCAGTTTGTTGTCAAGGGTTCAATTTATTGAGGGTCTTATAGATAAGAAGCTAATATCAGAGAATGACGTCAATCTTGTGACGTTACACTCTTCAAAAGGTATGGAATTTGATAATGTTGCAATAATTGCTGTTGAGCAAGGAAATTGTCCAAGTTTAAAAAATATTCAACTTGAAGAAGAAAGAAGATTGGCTTATGTTGGTTTTACTAGGGCAAAAAAAAGGCTTGTTATTACAAGAACCATAGAATTAAGTGAGTCAATATTTATTCAAGAGGCAGGTTTGACTGTGAATTTTTCATAGAAATTCCACCCAAAAGCAGACTTTCTAATACTGTTACCCTTTCTGAGTTTTTCTTTACAAGACCAAGAAATATAGCCTTTTTTGAGCTTATTATTATTGATATTTTTTTCGCTCTAGTTATAGCTGTATTCAGCAACCTCCTGTTCAATAATGTAAAATTTGATTCATTTATTACTGTTATCACTATAGGGAACTCAGATCCTTGGGCTTTATGTATACTTGAGCACCAATGTATATCAATGTTTTGTATATCTTCTTCATTTATGTGTACCTCATCACTATCAAATTTAATAGTAACCACTGCGTTTGTTGCCGCAACAATATAACCAATGTCGCCATTAAAAATTCCTATCTTGTAATTGTTATTATTATAAACGACTCTATCACCAATATAGAATGTATTTTTTTTAATAACAAACGGTGTGGTGTTATTTATAAGCGAAACTCTTTCTTGTATTATTTTATTTAAAGCATCTATTCCGCTTGATCCAGTATATCCCGGAGATATAACTTGTATATCGTGCATTTCGTTGCCTGATGACAAAAGTCTTTCCAATGTCGATTTAAACGTTTCAATTGTATTTTCTGATTCTATAAAATAAAATCCATTATTACTTTTTGGAATGTTTCCATTAATAATGTCATCTGACGCTATTGGAATACCAGAGCCTCCAACCGTTCTGTGTAATAATTTTAATTTTGTGTGTTTCACAACGTTCGAATTAAATATATCTTCTACAGGTTTACCTGACCCTACCGGCTCTATTTGCTCTGGATCACCTATCATTATTAATCTTGCTTTATTTTCTGTATTTACAAAACTTAAGAATCTCGATAATAATTCTGCATCGACCATAAATGATTCGTCTATTATTATAGCTTCAGCATTTTTTAATAGCGGTATATATTCTTTAGTCATTAATTTACTTAATGTAAAGCACTTGTGTCCTGTGGCAACAGATATCATCTTTACTGCTATACCAGTAGGTGCGCATAAAAGCACGTTTTTGATATTATTATTTTTAAATGAATTTACAAGCTCTTTTATTATTGTTGTCTTTCCTCTTCCGGGTCCACCAGTAATAATATATAGTGATGATGTTAGTGCGTTATTTATAGCTTCAATCTGTTCTGTTGAATAAGGAAAATCCTTATCTATTGGAATAAAATTTATTTTCTCGACATTATAAGACAATATCTTTTTTATAATATTGCATATATTTAATTCGTGTCTTACAGATTTTTCAGAGTACAAGTAATCCTTTTTATCAAAAGTAATTTTTTTTATTTCATTGTTTTTTAATAATAAGTTTATTGAATTATAGATATGTTGAATATTTTCTTCATTTAGATTTAACAGTTCATTTGAACTTTTTACTATTTTTTCTATATTGTATGCTGTGCTTCCGTTATCGGACATTAATTTGATGGCTTCAATTGTTGCACACAAAATTCTGTCTTTATCGTTTTTTTCTTTTTTTAGAATATCAATAGATACCCCGTCAACCATCTTAAATCCTATTTTTTTTATATTTATTAGCTTGTATGGGTTACTTAAGATGTTAAATTTTAACTCTGAAAAATTAATATTTTTGTACGCTTTTTTATAGTTTCTAACTATTGTTTCTGATTGTTTTGGTCCAAAACCAAGTCCGTACAAAAATGAATAAATCTCAAATGTTTTGTAGTTTGTTGTGATTCCATTTTCAATTATAGATAATTTATCATCTGTGCATTTTGTGAAATGCCGAAGTTTTTTAATGTCGCATTTTAATACGTTTTCTATATCTATACCAAAAAAATTAACTAATTCTGTTGCGAATGCCGTCCCTATCCCCTTGAATTGTGTAGATGAAAGATATTTTATATACCCATCAATGATGTATGTCTTTTCATTGTGTATTTCATCGCATTCTATTATTAATCCATGAATTGTTTTCTTCGCGTAGCCTACTCCAGATATAAAATCATTTAACTTTAAACTTTTTGTATTTGTTTTTAACATGGCTTTTTTGCCATTTAATCCAATTATTTGATAAATTGAATATATCTCATTTAGATCATTATTGTTTAATGATAAAACACGACCTCTAAATCTTATTTGTTTATTTTCAGCATCCATTGAATAACCTGCTTAACAGTATATTATTTACTAATAATAACATAAGCAATTATGCAATGCTAATTTTTATTAGAATTTAATTTCTCTCAGTATTGCGTCTCTTGTTTCTTGCGTATTATCTTTTTTTGTAATTATTAGTTTTCCAGTTTCTATAAATGTTCCATCTTTTTCTGTGCTGTATTGATGGCTTTGATTGCGACTCACTTCTGGTTGTGTACCTTGTTTTACGTTTGTCGCAGCTTTCGAAATATTTTTTTCTTCTAAGTATATCAACCCGAATAAGCAAAGTATCCTTACTCTTTCCGCTCTATTGTCAGAAGGATATTTCAATAATTCATCAATAACTTCTTGAAATGATTTATTGAATTTAACAACAACTTTCAATGAGTCGATAATATCATCTTCATGATTGTTCATTATCTTTATTCTTTACAGTATTTGTTAAGTCATTAATATTCGCTTTGCCATAGTGCCAGAACCCTTTTGCTATAGAG
>JAEHJW020002916.1_pt1 | contig 10123 bp, 19 predicted proteins | sample 9271431 | NCBI WGS metagenome assembly JAEHJW02
GGTCGGTGAATGCAAGTCCCTTCTCGCCCCTAAGTTCTATAAGGTATTCCATCGCATCCTCAGCCAACTGCCGCCACAACCACACCCGTTCGAGCAGGTAGGCGAGATCGGTGGGGGCGTTGGAAATGAGCAGACCGTCAGCGGTCCCCACGCCTTGCGCGACTTGCTCCGCATCCTCGTCTGCCGAATCCCACACAATCATGTTGGGGTCGTCGTAGACCCACTCCGGGCCGTCAGGCATAGCGGCGTCGAGCCGGGCCTGGATTTCGGCTAGGCGGTCCATCTCAGTACCCGCTTTCGAGTCGCACGACGAGCCAGTTGGAGTAGCGTTCCCAAGCGGCGTCCCAAGCGGCGTCCCGAGCGGCGGCCAGTTCGGCGGCCCAAGTGGCGGCCCGAGCGGCGGCCCAAGTGGCGGCCCCAGCGGCGTCCCAAGTGGCGGCCCCAGCGGCGTCCCAAGTGGCGGCCCCAGCGGCGTCCCAAGTGGCGTCCTGAGCGGCGTCCAGAGCGGCGGCCCGAGCGGCGGCCCGAGCGGCGGCCCGAGCGGCGTCCCAAGCGGCGTGGCGGCCGCCGACCCGAGTGGCGGCCAGAGCGGCGTCCCAAGCGGCGTCCCGAGCGGCGGCCAGTTCGTCGCGCGACGCGGCTCGGACCGCATAGCGCCGGGCGACCTCGATGGCGGCGAGTGAGCGGGGGTCGGGGCTCTCGACCAGGCTCAGCGCGTCCTCTGCCACGTCGCAGGCGAAGAGTCGCAGGTTGGAGTCGGTCGTCTCGCCCACGCAGTACAGCAGGCGCATGGACTCGGCGGCGATCTTGTCATCGCCCTCGACGACCGCGCCACGGACCTCGACGCGCCAGAGTTTCGCGCCGGTGCCGGTTGGCAGGTGTGTGAGCACGTCCTTCTCGTACATCGCGTGCCAGCCGGACTGGCAGAGGACCGGCTTCTCGGGCTTGGTCCACTCGCCCGCGCCCTCGGGCCACCGTACGTTCTGGACGGCGGTGCGGCCATCGGCGGTGAGCCACTTGTACAGGGGCTCGGCCTGAATTTCATCCTTGCGCTTGGTCATTCTCCATCCCCTTCTGTCTCCGGCACTTCGACGCCCTCGGTCATTACCCAATCGCTGTAGTCGTCCGTGCCCTTCCACGGCATCCGCAACTCGTAGCCCTCAGCGAAGGCCAGTTTCTCGGCTTCCTTCTCGCTCGGGGCTGAACCCTCGAAGTCGGGTTCGTCGGGGTCGCGGTTGCCATCGACCCAGATTCGCAACTCGTGCGTGTGGTCGTTGTAGAACGCTGTCACGCCGGTCATCATTCGCTCACCAACTCGTGCAGGCTCGGCGGGCAGACCCATTCCACCTTGTCGATCGTCACGGAACGCGTGATCGTCGGCAACGCGGCCACGGCGTCGGGATCGGGTTCGGTCAATTCCACCGTTTCGGTTCCCACGACGACGCGTTCACACACGGCGTCACGTGACGCGGTCACTTGCAACGTGATCGGCCCGAAATCGCGTTCCACGTTGTAGTACGCCGAATCGCTCGACTTCCGCGCGTTGCCGAGCATCAACGCGAGTCGTGCGAATTCAGTTTTGTTTGGTGGTGCGAACACGTAGAACGTTTTTCCCGCCACGCGTTCAGCGAGGTCCGGATTCGCGTCGAAAAAGTCCGCGAGTTCTCGTAACCCATTGCTCATTGTGTTATCAGTCATGCGTTGTCTCCATTTCCAAGTTGATTGCTGTAGGTTTCATCATACTGCCATGATCACTGCGCCGTTCGAAATGTTGCCCCCTTTTTCACGTCGGCGCGACCAACTTTTGATACTCGCGCTAGTTCGGCTTGCGTGCTGTCGCCCGCTTCGAGACGACGACGCCATATCGTGCGTCGTTCGTCGTACAACGCAGGCAAGTCAGCAGTGACGACGGCGATTTCCGCGAGCCGTGCCAAATCGGTTTCTTTGCTCGTGGTCATCAACCCTCGCTTTCGTCCGATTGAATCCCGAATCGATCGTGAACTTCCCACTCGGTAATCATGGTGTCCACGTCGTCAATAATCGACGCCGCAACGGTGGCGTCTTCGCGCGTGGCGTACACGCCGAGGATCATCGCGTCGTCGTCGTCGCGACCGGTCAACAAGAACACCGTGGGGTTTCCGTTGACGTTGCCGACGTCGAGAAACTGTCTGAACGTTTCCGCGTCTTCGATCAAATCGGTCGGCGTCTTTCGCACGCTACCACCGACGCCGTTTTGCATTCGCAGTTGTTCCAGCCCAATCACGTAGTTGAGCGCGGTTTCCCTGTTGGACATGCGTTACCTCTTCCTTATCAAAAACGCGGATTCCTCGTGAACCTCGCGCAACACAAACAAGCCGTCCCATTCCGGGTGTCGTTGCAACATCAACCGGGCGTAGTACGCCGAGTAGTTGTTGTTGATTTGAAACACGGAATTGGGATCACTCGTCGAAATGTAGAAATCGTATCTGAGCACTTCGATCAACATCTTCGTGCTGATGCGCCGTCGACCTCGTGCCACGAGTTCGCCAGCCATGCGTTCGAGCGCCGTCAACACGTGCGGGTTCTCGGCGTGGAATGCTTCGAACTGCTCGCGAATGGTCATGTGCCGTAACAACGGCGTGTCGAACAACGTCGGTCGGTTCGAATCGTTCACGATCACGGACACGATGGGCGGTTTCATTCCGACTCCCAACCGTGCTTCGCGAGGCCGAGACGATGCGCCGCTTTCGGGTGCGATTCCACCCATTCGTTGTGAACGTTGCACAACAACACGACGTTGTTCATGTCTAGCAAATTGGCGTCGGTTTGACCGGCTCGTGCTCGACTGGTTGTTTCGTGCCCGTGAATGTCGCCATAGCACGGTCCCATTTCTTCGCTCAACAATGGGTTGAGCGTGACCCAGCATCGCCACGTCGACGGTTCGCCAAAGTGTTCGATCATCTTTCGCGATCGTTCGGCGTTGACACGTTGACGTCGTGTGCTGATCGACGCGAGGGGCGAACGCCGTAGTTGCGTCGCCCCTCGTTTCAAGGTTGAACGCTGTGACGTCCTAGATCGCGCTGGTTCGATTAGTTCGTACACCGCGTAGATTCGTGCATCTTTGCCCTGCGACGTCAGGAAACGCGCCAAGCGCGTTGCTTGCGATCGGTTGAGCACGTCGTCGGGTAGTTGCAATTCTTCGTCCACGTACACGAGGAAACGCGTCGGGCGATTGTTGACGCGTTCGAACGTCATCGTGACCTCGTCGCGCAAAACGTCAGCGTGAGGATGATCACGATTTCAATCAGTGTCAACCACGCTGGGCCGCTCGTCGGCGTTGCCGCGTTCACCGCTCGCAACGCGAGCACCGCACACAGCACAGTGGCGATGATCCACGTAACGCCGCGCACGATGCGTCCGCGTCGTCGTCGTGCGATCGCTCGTGGGGTCGGTGTCAGTTCGCGCACGACTTCCCACGCGCGGTAGGTGCGATCGTCATCGTGCATCATGCGATCACCGCGTTTCCGCGAAGCATCTCGACGAAATCCTTTGCCGTGTCGAGCGTCGGCATGGACGTCAACACCACGCCGTACTGATACACGTCGTAGTTCGCCGGTTCGCTCGCCGTCTGAACGTTGGTACGAATGATCGCCCATTCACGATCGGACGATGTCCAAATTCGCTCGCCGCGCACGAGTCCGATTCGTCCTGATTCCCATTTGGTCGCGTTCATTGGTTCGCCTCTCGCCAGGCTGCGCGGGTGACGCGCTGGAACTTGGTAATCATCGGGTGCTCCCAGGTCTCGGGCCACGGTTCCTCGCGGGTCTCAAGATCACGCACTAACTGCTCCCAGTCGAAACCGCCCTCGTCTCGACGCCAACCCTCGGCACCGTCGTTCGCCGCCTGCTCCAATATCTCGGCCCACCGCTCGGCGGTCAACCAAGGGACGTCCGGGTAAGGGAGCGCCTTGTCAGGTGTCGTCATCACTGCTCCCCTCGTTCTGAATTGATTTGCTTGGCGTGTTCGAGCGCCGTCGCGCTTGAATATGTTTCATCCGACCTCTCGCCAGAAACGAGACTGAATTTCCATCCACGAAGGACGATCTGATTCGTCTCAACGAGTTCTCGTACGAGTCGTTGTGTTCGCGCGGGGACGAGTCGCAATCGTTTCCCGATTTCCCACACGGTCATGCTGATTGGCATTTCGTGAGCGTGATTTTCGAGCGTAACGGTTTTGGTGTTGTCGAGCAAAGTCAAAATTCGCTTCGCGTCGCGTTCGCTTGGGGTCGGCATCAGTTCTCGCTCCCCGCGCACTCGACACATTTGGTGCCTTCGTTGGTGAATCGCCATCCGAAAACGATCGCGTGCGCTTCGGACGGGACAATCTGACTGAACCCGCACTGATCGCATTCGACGACCTCACGACGATCACGAATGATGTTTGACATTTGATCCTTCTTTCCAAGTTGGTGTTGCATGTTGTATTGATCATACGTGCGACGTGTGACAGTGTCAACTCACACGAGACACACGTCAATTCGTGACGAATCGCGTCATTCGACGTTGTCACGCGCGGGAAATTCCCACAGGTGAAACGTCGTCGGGTGCAACGCCACGTACTCGTCATCGGACGGCAGGTGCATGACGAACCCCACGTCGAACGGGAGCAATCTCTCGCGCGCGTCGATGATTTCGTCCCATGTCGGGTACCTCGTCGGATCGCCCTTGTGATTCACGAAACTGATCGACAAGTGCAACCCTGGCGGTTCCTCGGCAACGAGCGCACGCAACAAGCCGTCGCTGACATTGCGCGTGTACAAATCAGCAGCGATCCCGTCCTGTTGCAGCAGGTCCGCCACGACGAGCGACAACGATTGAACGTTCCACTGTGATCGTTGCTTCGTGATCGGTTGACTCATTCCTGACCTCGTTTCGAATCCCACGCCACGGTTTGCAGCGCCTTTTTCACGTCGTCCATGCTCATCATTCCCAATTTCACCACGCTGGTCGTTTGCAACAATCGTTCCACGAGCGGGTTTTCAACAGGTCGAGCGATCACGTTGCGCGATCCGTAGACGAGAAACAGATTCGAAATGAACGCCATGCCACGATCGATCTGCGCTTCGACGTCCTCGGACGACGTTGCGTCGTACGAATCATCCAAATAATCTTTCCAGTACGACGCGTTGAAGAATCGTTTGCCGCCGACCGTGAATTCAGGGTTTTGACCGGCTCGGATGCTCGCGTAGTTGATCACGGCTTGTTTCAGCGTCGCGACGTCGACACCGGATCGCACACGAGCGAGAAACGCTGCGTACGCTTCGTCTTTGCCGCGCTTCTTGGGATACAACGCCCACACTGATTCGAAATCTTCTACGTACGGACGTTTGGTGCGTCGATCAACCTTTGGGTTGATCATAAATGTATTTGGTGTTCCTTCAATGGTGTTCCTTCCTGCTGCGTCATCGGTGACCTGACCTAGCGTCATCGGTGACGCCACCTCTCGACATTCGTGGGGGGAGGTCAAACGGTAGTCCGAACTGGTAAATGACCCGTCTGATCGGTATCGATGCGTGATCGTGACGACCCCGAGCGTGGCGAGTTCCTGCAATGTGCGATCCACCGTTTTGAGCGAACATTTGAGGTCGTCAGCGAGCGTGCGACGTGACGGCCACGCGGTTTCGTTGCGACCCAAATAACTGTCGAGGATCAGGTACAACCGAATGGCTTTGTCGCTTGCATTCCCGAACAGGACGGATTCGGGGATGGTTCGATACCGTACGCCGCGCAACACGTCGTCGTTGACACGAGACACGTCAGAATCGACGTAGGACGTCCCTGAAACGGGGCCTGCGTAGTTTGTGTCAGAGGTCATCGTTGCTGCCCTGTAATCGCGACCCAGCCACCCGATGGCGACGATCTGTCGGCGTGTCGCCACACGCCTTCGGCGTCACGTGTCAATCTCGCGACCGTCGACGCGTCAACGTGACCGTTCCGCGTCCAATGCAGGTCGGCCACGCGATTGCTGGCGAATGTTTGGTGGCACACCACACAATGTGCTTTCGTCATGCCACGCCACTCGGCGTGACAGTGTCGGCAATGACTTCCGACGAACGTTTTGGGTCGACCGTTGGAGCAGTATTTACAGTCGACGATTGATATACTCATCATGTCCTCCTCGCGGTGGTCGTGCCAATGGCCCTGGGTTTCGATCCAGGGCCATTGGCATCGATGGATACGGACGCTATCGCTCGTGCGTGCTGTTTGCAATGAGTTGGTCGATCACGCGATGACCTTCCGATTTGGTCAAATCTTTCAGGCTTTCCAGTTGCCGGTGAATGATGTCGCTGACGTAGTTGTGAACGTCGGCCTTGTCGACACCAGCGTTCTGAACGAGCACGCGGATTTTTCCTATCATCGCTTGGGAAATCATCGGCACGTCGACGTCGCTGGCTTTCACCAGGTGCGATTCGACGTCGATCGTCGGTGACTCGTGTTCGTCGGTGACGTTCAACACGTTCAACGCCATGTCCAACGCGTGATTCGCGTCGTCTTGACTGAGTCGCGTGATCGGTGGCAACTGCGCGGCTTCCCACGATTGTTTGAACGCTTCTCGTTCGTCGTCTTCCAGCATGGCGATTGCTGCGTGCAATTGTTCGATCTGCTCGGGCGTCGCTGGCGTCGCTGATTCTTCATCCGACTGATCGTTCCACGACACGCCACGCGGACGCGGCTTGATTCCAGTCGGTCGCACCGGCTCGGCGGCGTTCGCGCGTGGTTTGCGTTCCACGTCGATGTCGATCGCCGCGAATTCATCGGCGAGTGACGGCGTGTTCACCGGCGTTATGGGTGTCAATCCCGACGACGGCAACGCGGGCTGCTGGACGCCGTGCGCTAACGCGTTCATGTCGACGTCAAAATCCAACACCGGCACGGCGAATTTGCGCGTGATCACTTTGTCCGAGTCGTTCGGGTCGGGCCGTTTCACTTCGCGTTGATCGAGTCGCAACCGTCCGGGGACGATGGATCGTCCCGTCGCTTGAGAAATCAATTGCACCAGTTCGAACGCTCCGGCGATTTCGTTCGCCGCGTTCCAGCCTTGCGTGTCGAGTCGCCACAGTCCCGAACCGGGAACGTCGGCCAGCATGATCGACAGGCGAGTGTGCGGTTTGCAATCTCGGTTGTCGGGATCACACACACAATCGTCTTCGCTGGGAATCTGGAAGATTCCGTTACAACGACGCTTGCATCCACCGGCTGACCACAATTCGTAGTACGCGCTGTAACTCATCGCTTCGGGTGGCACGACGACGTCGAGCACCGATGAGTCGGTGAACAATTCCCACTGTGATCCGGTCGGCGCGTCGCTCCACGGTGTGACCGTGCCGCCGTATCGATCGGCGACGTGTTGCAACGCGATTTGACTTGATGACGTCAAACGGAATTTGTCGATCTTGGCCGGTCGTTTGCCGCGACTGCTCGCGACTTGCTGCCCGATACGAATTCGTCCGGTTTCCGACAGTCGACGTTGAAGGTTGATGATCGGACTCACGATGCCGCCGATCCGGTGAGCGGTGATCCGATCACGTGCTTGGCGAGGTCTTGGACCCAGTCGAAGACCTCGATACAGTGAAGGAATTTTTCGAACACGGCGTCGTCCGTTCGCACGGGGTACAGGTCGGCGTGCTCCGGCGTTATGTGCAACACCACGCTGCCGTCGAGTTTCGGCATGGGAACGCCGATCGCTTCTTCGTCACGATTGAGCAGGTAGTAGCGACGACGGAACTTTTCGAACCGTCGTGCTTGCCACACCGCCATGATTTCGGCGTGACGATACGCGGCCAATTGCAACGCGGCTTCGGGGTACGGCCCGGTCGGTTTGCCGTCCGACCCGATCGAACGCTTCGACGTTTTGTAGTCCAGCAACACTTGTTGCCCGTCGATGACGGCGATGGCGTCGAGCGTCCCGGCGTACCCGTACGTCTTGTTGTAGACGGCGGCTTCCGCTGCGATGTACTCCGGCTGCCAAATTTGCGCCCACTCGTCGAAACGATCGAGGAACGGTGCCACTTCGTCGTCCACGTCGGGACGTGTGCCCGTCAACGCGTACCGTTCCACGGCGTCGTGAACGGCGGTGCCGAGTTCGCTGGCTGATCGCTTGTCCTTTTCCGGGCGGAATCGTGCGTCGCGTAGCCACTTGACGACTTCGGCTTCGCCTTCTTCGGACACGCGTTGTGCGAGCGATCCGGCCACTTTCACGGCGGCGAGCGCCGACTGTTCCGCCGCCCAGTACAGCAAGGCTGGCTTGTCCAAAACGCCGATCAACGTCGTGACCGAGTAAAACCGCAAGTCGTCGTTCTGCGGTTGTGCGTCAACGTCACCGAGCGCGATCGATTCGACCACGGGCGACGACGTCGCGGGAGTTGTGTCTGTCATTCGTAACCTTTCACCCAAGTTGCAAGCGTTGTGCTTGTCGGTTACATCGTACACCGGGGGGTGTGACATCGCAACGACAAACGGCGGAAGCCGGATCGTTCGTCGCGATCCGGCTTCCGCACTCCCAACTTGGATGAAGGGCGTCGCTTGACGCGACACCTCAGGGTATCACATGAGCCGCTTTGACCCACGACGCGATACGAGCCGGAACGACAAAGTTCGGCTGAACATCTGGGAACACGCCGCCGCCCATCAAAGCCAGCGTCACGTGCGTCGAACAGATGATCGACGAACCCCACGAGCCTTCAAACTTTCCGTCGGTGATGCCGTCGAGAATTAACGGCACGTACTGAGCCCAACCGTACGAAACGCCACTCATGGCGTCGTCATTCGTGCGCGTCGACGCCCGCTGCTCGTCGCTGAAGTTAAAATGGACTACAGCGTACGGCACGCCAGCATAGTTAGACATTCGTTTAAGTTCATAACCGTTAAACGCCATGCCACTGAGAACGGAATCAGTACCGGTTGATCGTACGTACTCGCAATGCGTCGCCCACACGTACGGCGCGAGCGACGGCTCGGTTAGCGATAAAATCCGCTGCCCTTGATCGATCGCGTCGGACGCCAAATCCTTGTTGTGGATCAGAACGATGTCGCCAATGGTCGCTGGCAGTACCGGCTGTTCCGGCGTCGGCCACGTTACGACGTACGACGGCAACACGAGCGAGAAATCGCTCATCCGTTACCGTTGACCATTGATTCAATCTCGGTTACGGCCTTCTCGAAGTCGTAACCGGCGCGATCGGCATCTTCTTTGGTGAGGATCACCCACGCGTCGGTAATCGCGGCGGAATCCCACGCGACTGTCGCGCCTTGCCAATGTCCCCACGTCACGAACCAGTCGTTCACGCGCTCGCTGTTCAGGAAGAACGGCGACAGTCCTTTCGGCGGTGCGCCGTACGCACCGAGAAACACGTCGTGCGCTTCGTTCGGGTCGGGTTGATTGGTTGGGGAAATTGACCACGGCTCCAATTGGAAGAATTGATCCTCCGCCTGAGGCGGAAGCCACACGCCGACGCACACACCACGGAAATCGATCATCGCTTGGTGAATGACATCGGCCGGCGTCCAACCGGCCGGTGTCTCGTTCGGCATGACTTCAGCAAACGCCAATACGTCCATGCCGGGGTGCGTCTTCGTCTGCTGATACATCCACGTCAGCCACGACAAATTGTTGACCCCGTTATCGGGACACGTTCCGGTTTCGCCCATCGCGTGCTGATACGCGATGTACAACTCTTGGGTGTATCGAGTGTGCGGCGATCGAAACGTGGTCGGGAACTTCCCGTCCGTTGCGGCTTTCGCCATTCGCGCGTGTTCCGTCATGGCCGGACCACAATCGCCCGCTCCGTTGGGATAACACGGCAAATTACCCGAATCGGGACCGTTGCCAAGCATTCCCCAATTGGATAATCCGCCTCCTACGTCGGCGCTGGCCGGTGGTTTCGTGGTCGGTGCGACGGTGCGGAGGTTGTGTAATTTCAGGCTATCGGGTGCGTGCGATTCACGCAACCCGCGTCGTCCTGGTACGCGTCCGACTTGATCAGTCATGATGCTCCGTTTCTCATTGTCGGAATTACCGACCTGCGGCTAGTGCTGCCTTCTGAACACCACGATGAGTGATGATGTTGACGACCTGAGCGATGCCC
>JAEHJW020007814.1_pt1 | contig 10119 bp, 19 predicted proteins | sample 9271431 | NCBI WGS metagenome assembly JAEHJW02
TTACACGGAGATATCAATGAAAAAATTACTGCTAGCACTATCAATACTTTTAATGTCTGTCAACAGCCATGCTTGGACACAGACCCCGCCTGCACCTGTGGACAGTTGCAGGATACAGGCACCTTATGGATTCCCCACCACTGCCAAACCGCTGACACCAATCTGCAGACACGCTTATCTTTCCGAGTATGATGCCACTGCTAAGATACCAGCGTTTGTAGTCTATACCTTGACCGCAGAACATGCTCTAGGATGCGTAGCAAGATCCAATGCCTTTGCCGCTGATGCCAGCATACCAAGCAGTCCTACTCCACAGGACTACACTGGTACAGGATATGACAAAGGTCACGTAGCACCCGATGGCGACATGAGTTTTGATCAGCAGGCAGAATATGAAAGTTTTTTAATGACCAACATGACACCCCAGGCACCCAGCATCAATCGTGGCATCTGGAAGCTATTGGAAACATCCGTGCGTGGGTGGTCTGCAGAATCCGGTGACAGCTTGACCATATATGCCGGACCAGTGTATAATGTTGCTGTAGATAAGAAAGTAGGTAACGGCGTTGATGTACCCAGTGGGTATTTTAAGATCGTTATTAACGACACCACCGGCGCTTACGCAGGCTGGCAATTCCCCAACTCTGGTAACCTAGGCAATGATTTAAAACCATTACGCCGACCAGTTGCCGATATCGAAAAAACAGTAGGCGTCAAATTCCCCTTGCCCGTGTCGGCACATGAATTACCGGTAGGTCAGGAATGGCCCATAGATTTCGGTCGTTTAACTAAAATGAAAAAGGACAAATGCGGAGCCAAAGCTACCGCGGATTAATCATGCGATATCAAGAACTCATAGCAGAATCTAAACTACCCCCGGGCTCACAGATCTTTGTAGATTTGGATGGAGTCTGTGCAGATTTTTTTACAGAATACGCTAAACTGGCAGGTATCAAATCTGGAAACTACAGAGACATTCCACCAGCCAAAGCAGATCCTACCCTAGACAAGATGATAGGCACAGATTTCTTTAACCGCTTGCCCATGTTCCCTACAGCACCTGCATTGATACGTATGGTTGTGGCAGCAGCAGGCGGATACAAGGTATTGAGCAGTCCACTACGCAAAGATCATGAAAATTCTGAACACTGGAAGAAGGTCTGGGTAGCTAGGCATCTACATCCTGCACCTGAGCAAGTGATTATAGCCGCTAACAAGGCCAAGTATGCTCGAAACGCTGATGGTACTCCCAACGTCTTGATCGATGATCGTGGTAGCAATATCTCTGCTTGGGAAGCAGCTGGTGGTATTGGCATCAAGTACCAAGCCGACGAGGACAGTTTAGATCGAATAGCACTAGGACTCAAGCGTGCGGAACGCATCATCTCAGGCACGGAAACTCATGATCCACAGAAATTAACTAGCCTTGATCGCGGTCAGATGATACAGGTACACACCAGTGGTGACAGAGAGGAAGCGTAACTGTGCGGGCACAAGAATTTATCGCTGAAATTAATTTTCCCGACGAACTTGACGTCAGTGATACTATACAGGATTATTTTATCCGGCGTGGGTATAGCATAGCAGGAGAGGGACGTGATCAGATAGCGTTTGAAAGCCCGCGTGGCACTGTGGTCAAAGTACTAGGTATCGGTGATACTGAACGCGAAGATATCGTCAAAGAATATGTGCATTTTTTCCTGCAGAACCAAAAAAATCCTTACTATCCACGTATCTACAGTACCGGTGAGTTTACCGTCGAGGACGAAACTTATTTTGTCTATGAAATGGAACATCTACGGTACATAGCCAATGACGAGGATGCGCTGGATTATTTGCAGAAGCTGATGAGCACTCTTGAAATGCGACCTGCGCAGTTGAAAGATTTCGTGGAAAAGACACCTGTGCCCGCTGAATTACATGCGCAAGAAATCAAAGGTCTAGTACAGGCCACGCAGGCAATGGCGCAGGCTATCGGCGGGAACGCACCATTGGATCTGTCACAGGTAGAAAATCTTGGTCGTAGAAGTGATGGACATATAGTCATAATGGATCCATATAGCCTATGAGAGCTCATGAATTTACTGAAGGACTAGACGAGGATTGGCGCAAAACTGCCGCAGGACTAGGCACAGCTGCGGCTTTGGGTCTTACTAGTTATCTAGGTAATCATCAACAGACTGCACCTGTGACTGCTCCTGCAGTACAACAACAGACAGCACCAGCACCGCCGGCTAAGTACCAAGAACTAGTAAAGTGGCAAAACACACTGCTAAAACCTGAAGCCCAGTTGTTGATAAAAACAGCCAAACAATCGGGTATACAAGGAGAAGAGCTAGCACAATTTATTGCACAGTGTGGTCACGAAACTGCTAATTTTACCAGTCTTAAAGAAAAAGGCACTGTAAAATTTTTTCATAGATATGATCCTAGACACAATCCACGTATAGCGCATCTATTAGGCAATAAACATGCTGGGGATGGTTATAAGTACAGAGGTAGAGGATATATACAGCTCACTGGACGTGATAATTATCGCCAGGCCGAAGAAGCATTAAAACTACCATTATTAAAACATCCTGATCTATTAGAGGATCCAAAAGTAGCTGCGCAGGTAGCGGTTTGGTTTTGGAATAAACGTGTACGTCCAAAAGTAGGTGATTTTTCTGATACACGGACGGTGACCCATCCGATTAATGCTAATCTGCGCGGACTCGAGGACCGCGCAGCTAAGTTTCAACTAACAAATTATCTAATTTCTGCAGATAAAACTAACAATCATCCAAAGAATTGATTACTTTAAAGCAAAAACAACAGATGCTGTAACATTATTAATTTTTGCTTCTTCGTAAAAATCATAATGACGGGGAGACATTATGTATCCTTGATTGTTATTAAAATCTGCATCATCCTGATATTCGTTTATTGTTGTTATAGAATTCGTAGTAACGGCTATATTAACAAGATGTGATGTTTTTTCTAATATATCTACCATTGTTGTTGAAACAATAGTCGATGGAAAGGTGTATTTGTGTGTAACAGTAAAAGGAACAGAGAATCCACTAACAACATTATCGCCTCCAGCTAAACCTTGCCCGGCGACGTTACTAGAGATATATGGTGAGGACGCACCATAATTATCCAAACAATATTGTCTAAATTCGTTGATTAATTCTATACTCATTAGATTTACTACCTGATTAAAATCTGATATGGTATTTGCAGATTTTACATATGTGTGAGACAATCCATCTGTACTAACTGTGTTAGTTATTGTGAGATTTCCTGAGGTTACTAAATTTTCTTCAGCAACTCTCTGTGCATTTCTCTGTGGATAATTAGTAACATCTGGATAAAATGGTACATTTACATTGGCTCGATGTGTAGTTCTAGAATAAGAATATGGCATGTTAAAAAATTTCCTTGTTTTACATATTTATGTTTGATATAAAGATTAGACCAATAATTCCCAAAAGTCTATAATATAACTATAAATTGTTAAAAAGGTAGCTTATGCAAGACGATTTTGTTTATAACAACGAAGAAGAATCGGAAATGGGACAATTACATGCTATACATCTCAGCATGAATGCCATAGCCAGTATACGTCGTGATTTGGAATTGAAACAATCGCAACCCGGTTTAAGCCACTGCGAATCATGTGGTGATGCTATCCCGGAACAGCGTAGGACGTTAGTACCCGGGGTAAGGATGTGCGTATTTTGCCAAGAATCAGCAGAACATGCTGTTATACGTTAGGAGATCAATAATGAAATCATTCGTCTTAGGATTTATTTTAGGTATCGTAGTCGGTACCGTGGGGATTTCTGGTATAGCTAATATCCTGCAGAAAGGTGTGTCTGTGGTACAGAATACTGCCAAATCAGCTGCTAAATGATTTTGGTAAAAAGAATCCATATTATGGTTGACTCAAAATTCAGATCAGCCTATATTATAGATAATGTCAAGTGTGTTGACATTCATGTAAATTTCGTTAACTTAAAAATGGAGTAGTAAAATGGAAAAATTGTTCAAAGTAGGTGGTGTTAGCAAGTGTAAAAGCGGTTACAAAGTTCGTTTTGCCAATGACATGACACGTGTTAAAATCTTGGCTAAAACTGACTCTGACATCCAGTTGTTAGATTTGCCCGAAGCAATGACCAAAGGTCAGTTGGTCGCGCATCTCAAGACAACAGATCTTTACTCTAACGCTGCTTATCGTGAAGCTATTGATGCAGCTGACATCAAGTACAACTCAGTAAAGGTATCTGGTGCTAAGATCAAGCCCAGCATGGAAAGCCTCAAGGCTCGTGCTAATGCATTACTCAACGACATCGCTGAGTAACAGTCAGGTGGGGGAAACCCCACCATAGTTAAGTGTTTGAGATCAGTAAATTGTGGGTAACGTTGATGGACGCATCAGCTATGCGGGCCTAACTGGCGTGGAACAGGTCCTGAAATAACCAGCCATACGCTTTCACCCGGCAGCACCGGACGTGTAAATAGGCAACTCGAACACTTAACTATGGTAAATACTTGTACAGTTGTAACAAAACTGTAACATGTCAGGAGGTAGAGATGAAACAGCGAGATCTAATCAAACAGTTATATCAGGCCTGCCTGGAACACGACGCAGACAAGATCAGACAGCTCGAACAAGCAGAATTCCGTAAAATACTCAAGCGCCGCCAGGAAGGTAAAAAAGTAACCAAGAGCAAGTACGCGGTAGTAAGATAAGCAGTTTTCAACAAAGATCAAAGGAGATCACAATGAGCAAGCCAGTTTTCGAAGATTGGTTCAAGTTTTCTGGCAGGCGTAATCGCCAGAGTTATATCCTAGCTAGCCTGGCTGTGGTAGCCATAGCCATCGTCCTAGGATTCCTGTTAGGTTTATCTGTTGCACTAGGATCTACAGAGCCGGCATTAGGTGGTTTAGGTATCCTAGCATCTGGTATCTGTTTTATAGCACTAGCCGTAGCATCTTATGCCATAGGCGCACAGCGCATACGAGATTTTGGTTATAGTGGAGTGTTCATCTTAGCAGTATTGATTCCCTATATAGGACCTGTGTTCGCACTGGCACTATGGTTTATACCCAGCGATGCTGGCGACAATCGGTATGGACCCAACTGTATTAAATAAATGTATTACTATGTCTATCAAATCACCAATTTAATAAATGGAAAAATTTATGTAGGAAAACATAAATCTAAAAAACATCCATTTGATAATAATTATTTTGGTTCTGGGAAACAGATAACTCTTGCTATAAAAAAATACGGGCAGGAAAACTTTAAGAAAGAAGTTCTACATTTTTGTTCTTCCTTAAAAGAAATGAGCAACAAGGAAGCAGAAATAGTCACAGAAGATTTTGTAAAAAGAAAAGACACATATAATATGCACAAAGGAGGTCCGGGCGGATTTGAACATATCAATAACGATCCAGTTAAACGCAAAGAAATATCTTTACTGTCTGCTAAACGAAATAAGGAATTAGGCATCGGCGGAACAAAACATTGGACAGAGAAATCTATAGAAAAAATGCAGGCACATTCCTGGGGTAATAAAATCAGGACCGGATGGGATCCGAATAATTGGGATAGAATGTCTAATGCAAAAAAAGAAGAAGTTAGAAGTAAAATCTCTAAAGCATCAACTGGATCCGGTAACAGCCAATTTGGCAGAATATGGATTTCAAATATATCGACTAAGGAAGTTCGCCGTATTAAAGTAACAGATCCTATTCCGGAAGGTTGGGTAAGAGGTAAGAAAGGACATACTGTTACCAAATGTTGGGTAAATAATGGTATAAAGGAACATTATATCTTGTTAGAAAAAGAACAAGAGTATAAAATCAAAGGATTTAGTAGAGGCAGACTTAATAAAAGTATGCCACAAAACAGGATAGTAGTTTAAGGCCTAGAGAGAACGGAGTTCTGGACTCGGCTATCGTATGCCGACATCTCCACCAAAAGCACTTGACAATTGACGCCCTTAAAGGTATCGGTTGAATTCTAGATTCGAGTGCTTCTGAGGGGGATGAAAGGAATCGACAGGGCAACAAGTATTGACAGGATCTACTCGGTAACGCAGAAACCGTAGAGCAGAGGAAACTCAGCCGTAGAAGCAAAAAACTATAAACGCAAACGAAGACGTTTACGCATTGGCCGCTTAGGCTGTGCCGGGGTTGACCACCTTGTTACCCAATAGTCAGCAAGGGCTTTCGGGCCCTTGTTTTTTGGTTGACCAAAAAATCCCGTTAATCTATAATTGTAATATAAAGTAAAGGAGAGACCATGAAATTCTTGCAAGAAACTTCTGCAACAGACTATCCTAACCATACATACCTGGTGTCCGATGATCGCAGCAAGGTCCTAGGTTATGTACGATCGGGCACTGATCAGCTGGAGATGTTTCGTGCCGCTAAGAATTTTGACCCACGCGGTCGCAAGTTCAAAGAAGTTGAAAATCGCTGGGATCTCCAAGAAAAACAGACCCGGCAACGTCAATGGCAGATCACCGGCAGTCGTGGTAATCAATATACAGTCACAGAGACTGCCGACGGATTGACCTGTAGCTGTCCAGGATACACCTATAGACAAGACTGTAAGCACGTACACGAGGTAGCGGTAAGATGATTGACGTTGATCAACTTTCTCTTTGGGAATCATTGATTTTAACTGCATGGCCCGGCTTAGAAAAACATCATTATTATATACTACAAGGATTCGCTGATAGCCAATGGCTTTTCGCTGTCAATGATTGGGGCCAAGGTAAAGACACTGAGCTAGCTCGATTATATGAACAATATAGAGTACTCAAGGCGTTAACTGGTAAAACTTAGGAATATACGAAAAAAATGGCTAATACCGTTTACATTTTAATTGGCATACCTGGCGCAGGCAAGTCAACTTGGATCAAGAACCAAACTTGGGCCAAAGACTGCGACGTAGTATCTACAGACAATCTTGTAGAACAGGAAGCTGTGCGTCAAGGACTGACCTACAACGAAGTGTTTAAAGATTATATGCCCGCAGCAGTTCGGCTGATGGAAGAACAGGTAACGCAGGCTCGTGAAGCAGGTCGTGATATCATCTGGGATCAGACCAGTACCACAGTCAAAAGCCGTGAGCGCAAGTTTCGCATGTTGCGAGATTATAAAAAAGTTGCTGTGATTTTTCCTACACCTGAACCTGATGAACTAGCTCGTAGACTAGCCAGCCGTCCGGGTAAGAACATACCCGAGCAGGTTATGGAACAGATGATCAGCCAATTTGAAATGCCTACCCTAGAAGAAGGTTTTGACGAAATCTGGTGTGTAAATTATATAAGGAATAACAATGAAAACTTGGATAACCAGTGATTTACATTTCGGACACAGAAATATCAAAAATTTCTGCCCTGCAACGCGAGCACGCTTCCCTGATGTTGACTCAATGAACGAAATGATGGTCACAGAATGGAACGCCCTGGTAGCGCCAGAAGACACTGTCTATATCTTAGGTGACGTGGCATTCTTGCCAGCGCAACAAGCTGCCGAGTATGTTAACCGTTTAAATGGATTCAAACACCTGATTGAAGGTAATCATGATCGTAAGCTGTTGAAGGATCCTGTATTCCGTGGTTGTTTCCAAACTGTTCAATCTTATCTGAGACTGAACTATAACGGCAAATTAATCGTTATGTCACACTATCCTTTCTTAGAATGGGATCAGATGCATCGCGGAAGTCTGCACTTTTTCGGGCATCTCCATGGAAAACCAACTGGACAGGAACAGTACAGGAACATGGACGTGGGCATGGATGCCACTGGGCAGATAGTAATACAAATGGAAGATGCGATTTCTGCTATCATAAACAAAAAAATAAAGGAACATCATGTTTAAAGATCAATTAGCTGAGTACGTAAAGAACAACGAACAGTTGGTCGCCATGCGCCCAGCTGGTGACAACCTTTACGTCCTAAAGTATAAGAATCGAGTGTTTTACGATGGCCTATGGAACGAATACATCGAACATTGCCGTGGTTCCATAGTAGACGCAGATTTTAATTTGATCGCTTATCCGTTTACTAAGATCTATAACTATGGTATCGAAAAGTCGGCACCAGTATTAGCCGATGATGTGCCAGTGACTGCTTTCCGTAAGGTCAACGGTTTTATGGTCGCATGTACCTGGTATAACAATGATATATTAGTTTCTACTACTGGCAGCACCGACAGCCCATATGTAGCGATGGCACGAGAAATGATGCTGACTCACATGCCTTGGAATTATTGGCAAGCAGTTTTTTCTAGCTTTGAAGACCTGCAGGGGTTGACTGTGATGTTTGAATGCGTCCATCCAGACGATCCGCACATCATTCCAGAAAAGCCAGGTATGTATGTGTTGGGATACCGTGAAAATTCTTGGTGCAGCACCGTGGGACATGATCCTGCTGCGCTACAAGCATTGGGCTATTCGTTGCACTGTTTCGTACCAGAAACCTACGAAACTACTGTGGGTGAATTGAAGTCTATGACTAAAGAATGCCGGCACGAAGGGTTTGTATTCTACACAGCCGATGGTGTAAGTGCTAAGATCAAAAGCCCATACTACTTGACTTCAAAGTGGGTGGCTCGGAATCCAAGGACCGATAAGTTGATGCGTGAAGACTTTAAGAAGCAGATCGACGAGGAATATTACGGGCTTATCGACGCTATCCGTGCTAACATAGTAGAATATACTGCCATGGACGAGCAAGCTCGACTGGCTTGGGTGCGTGAGCATTTATCATGTTAGAACCTTTGGCGCCGGTAAAATCGGAACCTTATTATGTTAAGCCGTTTAACGGACTGTACAGACCGTGGGGTGACTATGCACTCTGGTTGTGCTAGCACTGGACCTGGCAACAGTTGACCGATAATAGCCAAAAATCTATAATATAACTATAGACTAGCGAAAGAGGAGCTAAAAATGAAAACCAAATTGAACCCATTGGATATAGTAAGAACCCAATTCGGCACACTGGCTGTGGTGGATAGAATTGCTGATCGCACTGGAGATGTAAGCCTGGTTCTCCCAATAGGATCAACGCAAAAATATGCTTGGTATCGACCCGAGGAATTGACATTTGTCGGCACTGTAAAAGACTTGGTTGCTCAAGTCGCAGGATAATCAGGAGAATCACATGTTAGAAACACTTACACTCATAGTTTTCATATCCGCTGTCATATTTGTAGCATTTTCCGGTGAACGAACCAAAGATGATCCAGATGAATAAACCCATATTACACATGTCAGGTGAATATGTTAGTTATAAAAAGGATGAATGATGAACATTATAAAATTAGCCGAAAAAGCAGGTTTTTCACAGATAACTATCAAAAATTGTGAGACCGAGCTAGAACAATTTGCCGATCTCATTTTGGAAGAAGCAGCAAAATATTACAATGAAACAATCGAAGGGTTAGAAGAGGAAATAGAAAATTACCGCCGGAGTTATTAAAACATAATTATTGGAGTTTGCAGACTGTCCTCCCACAGGGCAAGAGCACAATGCCAGCGCCGCACTGTTTGCTGCACATCGTTTGCGAGAAGATGCTGTCTACGAAATACAACAACACTTTGGAGTTGACTGATGAAGATAGACTACCTGCTGAGATATCAGAATACTGACACTGGTTCAGATAAGATCTGGGGCATCATCTGCCTAAATCCTGATAAGACTTTTGACCCATTTGAAAGCGATCGTACCTTTGATTACGTGACTTTTTGGGGTAAAAAAGGCGGTCGACTACAGACCAAACAATGGACGGGTTACTCATGTGACGCTTACCAATTAGCCAAGAGAAAACAACATAAAAAAATAGGGTACCTGCCTGTTGATCGTCGTAGATTGACTACTGAATACCCTGGATTGAAAGAACAACTGGAACGAATAGCCACATGGGCAGTATTAACTCTCTAAACCAAGGAGGAATAATTATGGATGAATTAAAAATTGAAACTGGTAGATTTTATAAAACAAGATGTGGGTATAAAGTAAGAATATATGCCACTGATGTTTCACCAAATAATCAAATTCATGGGGCTATACTAAACTCTTGTGGAGAATGGGTTATTACATTTTGGCCAACTG
>JAEHJW020005888.1_pt1 | contig 10110 bp, 7 predicted proteins | sample 9271431 | NCBI WGS metagenome assembly JAEHJW02
TATTAAAATGCGATATTAAAAAACTTCGGCATTTCACAAAATGCACAGATGATAAATTATCTATAATTGAAAATGGAATCACAACAAACTACAAAACATTTGAGATTTATTCATTTTTGTACGGCCTTGGTTTTGGACCAAAACAATCAGAAACAATAGTTAGAAACTATAAAAAAGCGTACAAAAATATTAATTTTTCAGACTTAAAATTTAACATCTTAAGTAATCCATACAAGCTAATAAATATAAAAAAAATAGGATTTAAGATGGTTGACGGGGTATCTATTGATATTCTAAAAAAAGAAAAAAACGATAAAGACAGAATTTTGTGTGCAACAGTTGAAGCCATCAAATTAATGTCCGATAACGGAAGCACAGCATACAATATAGAAAAAATAGTAAAAAGTTCAAATGAACTGTTAAATCTAAATGAAGAAAATATTCAACATATCTATAATTCAATAAACTTATTATTAAAAAACAATGAAATAAAAAAAATTACTTTTGATAAAGAGGATTACTTGTACTCTGAAAAATCTGTAAGACACGAATTAAATATATGCAATATTATAAAAAAGATATTGTCTTATAATGTCGAGAAAATAAATTTTATTCCAACAGATAAGGATTTTCCTTATTCAACAGAACAGATTGAAGCTATAAATAACGCACTAACATCATCACTATATATTATTACTGGTGGACCCGGAAGAGGAAAGACAACAATAATAAAAGAGCTTGTAAATTCATTTAAAAATAATAATATCAAAAACGTGCTTTTATGCGCACCTACTGGTATAGCAGTAAAGATGATATCTGTTGCCACAGGACACAAGTGCTTTACATTAAGTAAATTAATGACTAAAGAATATATACCGCTATTAAAAAATGCTGAAGCTATAATAATAGACGAATCATTTATGGTCGATGCAGAATTATTATCGAGATTCTTAAGTTTTGTAAATACAGAAAATAAAGCAAGATTAATAATGATAGGTGATCCAGAGCAAATAGAGCCGGTAGGGTCAGGTAAACCTGTAGAAGATATATTTAATTCGAACGTTGTGAAACACACAAAATTAAAATTATTACACAGAACGGTTGGAGGCTCTGGTATTCCAATAGCGTCAGATGACATTATTAATGGAAACATTCCAAAAAGTAATAATGGATTTTATTTTATAGAATCAGAAAATACAGTTGAAATGTTTAAATCGACATTGGAAAGACTTTTGTCATCAGGCAACGAAATGCACGATATACAAGTTATATCTCCGGGATATACTGGATCAAGCGGAATAGATGCTTTAAATAAAATAATACAAGAAAGAGTTTCGCTTATAAATAACACCACACCATTTGTTATTAAAAAAAATACATTCTATATTGGTGATAGAGTCGTTTATAATAATAACAATTACAAGATAGGAATTTTTAATGGCGACATTGGTTATATTGTTGCGGCAACAAACGCAGGGGTTACTATTAAATTTGATAGTGATGAGGTACACATAAATGAAGAAGATATACAAAACATTGATATACATTGGTGCTCAAGTATACATAAAGCCCAAGGATCTGAGTTCCCTATAGTGATAACAGTAATAAATGAATCAAATTTTACATTATTGAACAGGAGGTTGCTGAATACAGCTATAACTAGAGCGAAAAAAATATCAATAATAATAAGCTCAAAAAAGGCTATATTTCTTGGTCTTGTAAAGAAAAACTCAGAAAGGGTAACAGTATTAGAAAGTCTGCTTTTGGGTGGAATTTCTATGAAAAATTCACAGTCAAACCTGCCTCTTGAATAAATATTGACTCACTTAATTCTATGGTTCTTGTAATAACAAGTCTTTTTTTTGCCCTAGTAAAACCAACATAAGCCAATCTTCTTTCTTCTTCAAGTTGAATATTTTTTAAACTTGGACAATTTCCTTGCTCAACAGCAATTATTGCAACATTATCAAATTCCATACCTTTTGAAGAGTGTAACGTCACAAGATTGACGTCATTCTCTGATATTAGCTTCTTATCTATAAGACCCTCAATAAATTGAACCCTTGACAACAAACTGCCCTTTAATTTTAAAATACTATTCGAAGCGGCACGGCATGAAGATCTAAATCTTTTAGGCGCGTAATCTTCAGCCCAAGTAGATATACCAAGCAAAACCAAATCTGTAAATTTTTCTTTTTCAAGGATTGACCATTCAGAAATTAATTTTATTAATTTTAATGATTCTTGTGAATTCATATCTCCAGTCGGGAAATATTCATTAACAACATCCGGGACACCTTTTCTTCTTTTTCCAAATTCCCATTTTGTACATGGTTTTTTACCAAGCCATGCATGAAGTATTTCTATTTGTTCAACAGAGCACTTAAAATTATTTAAAAAATGAGATAAACCGAACCATTTATTATTGGCTATCGTGTTACATAACTGTAATATCATTTGAGATCCTTCTTGATCCCAAAAACCATCACCACTTATCCTGTTTACTGGAATAGATGCTAAATTTAAAACTATTTCTATTTCATCAAGAAGTCTATTTGTTCTAGCTAAAATAGCCCAACCTTTAGGATCTTTTATTATCAAATCTCTAACTAATTCAGCCTCAGAAATTCTGTCTTGTGCTATATAGTAATCAACAACACCATCTGGATTTCCTTCGAATGCTTTAATTGGTTTCGATACCCTATCCGTATTGTACGCTATAAGATTTAAAGCTTTTTCTAGAATTTTTTTACCACACCTGTAATTTGTTGATAGAAGTATTTGCTCTGCATCGTTATCTTTTCTGAATTGTTTTATCCCTTCATACCCCATAGCTGATCGCCAAGCATAAATACTTTGGTCATCATCACCAACAACTGTTACTTCCGTATTTCCAATTTTAGCTTGCGTTATTATCCATTCGTATTGTATTGGATCGCTATCTTGGTATTCATCAACAAGTAACCATCTTATCGGTAGGCATCTAACCTTTCCATTTTTCATTCCATTTGTGGCGTTTATGATTATATCACTATAATCATACACATTATTTTTTTTTAAAAGATTTTCGTATTCTATGTATAATTCATAATTCATATCACCCATTTTAGGGGGTTTAATCCTTGACTTGATTAATGCTATATTATTTTTTACATCTTCAATTTCATCATCTATTTGTAACTTTTCAATCACGGAACGTACAAAATAATTTATTTCCCCATCTTTTGCTACTCTGTACTTTATTCCAGCGTTACGAAGCTGTCTACCTGCTAGCGAATGAAATGTTCCACTCATCAGCCTGCTAGATGCGTTAGGGTATAATTCCATGATTCTATTATTCGTTTCTGACGCAGCATTTTTTGTGTAGGTTACAGCACCAATAAGCCCTTCTTCATGTTTTTTTAATAAATATACAATTTTACTAACTATTGTTCTAGTTTTACCGGAACCGGGTCCAGCAACACATATAAGGTCACCCTCATAAGCGACAGCTCTTTCCTGATCCTTGTCTAATCTCATATTTTTTATCCATTATTATTACTTAAGAAATAGCGATATTACCCTTTTGTCCCCTCATAGCTTCAACATCTTCAAGATCACCACCTTTCAAAACACAATTAGCTAATTCTTCTATATACCAAGCTGTAAATAAAAACTTTCTTCTTGTTATATTTGCACTATTGTAAGAACCCTTTCTATCACCAGTGGCAAAACTTCTGGTATGACAAAGACACCAGATTTCATCCATTATCTTAATATCTGAAACTAAATAACTATCCCAAACTGAAGATATTCTAAATCTATACTTTTTAACAACATCCAATTCAGCATCTGAACTTATACCAAGATTATCAAGCTCCATTAATTCTTTTTTCTTGTTAAATACCATATATCCACCAAACAACTTAAGCTCATGCTTTGCTCTAGCAAAAGCGTTAGCCCCAAGAGCAGCCCTATTATGTTGCGGTGCCCACACTTCCATTATATTAAATGAGTTTGCGACTCCTGTATATCTTGTATTAATAACTTTTGCAAGGTAATTATCGTGAAAGATGATATCTCTTTCTATATAACCAACACCGCTATCATCAATCTCTTTTGTTATTGTTATTCTTTTTTCTTCAAAGGAAGACACGTCAAGAGATTCGTTACGTTCTAGATTTTGAGTTTTCATTTTTGCTCCTTTAGATAAAGTTAGTATAATCTAGCCATTACCATAGCGGTAAGACTAGATTATTATATATTATTTTTTTGAATTAGTCAAAAAAATTACTTTACATCCCCAGATAATCAAACTTCACAATGATCAGATTGAAGATCATCAAACCCTTGTTCATCATTAACCGCATTTGAGGATGTGTGTGTATCGATAGCGGAAACTTCCGTTTCAACCGACTCTGATGTTACTGTTTCAGGTGAAGGTTTTTGAGCAGCTTGACTTTTTCTTTTACTTTCAGTGATTATTTCAATTCGCTTAATGATAACAAGCTTACTGTATTTGTCTGCTTCATAAATTAATTTAAGTACACTATGAATCAGATCGTTAATCGGTTTTTGTGCTTCATCATATTTAATAATGCCGGTAATTCTCAGTGTATCATTTGCTACCCATAGCTGGTTTAAACAATATAAAAGCTCAAGCATTTTTGTATCAATAACGCTTGAAATTGAAATATCACAGCTAAATGAATTTTTGTACTCGGCTTTTTCGAGTATCGCATTATCTTCCAATGCTTTATTTGCCACGCTAAGTGAATTGTTTGCAACTAAACTAATATCCTCCAAGTCTTTCGTTACCTTTTTTAAATATTTTTCTGGCAACTCTGGAACGTTGTAACTTGGGCCTTTTACTTCTAAAATAAAAATAGCTTTTGAAAATTCATCGAAATGTTTCTTGATAATTTCACCAATCGCGGCGGTTTCAACTACGGCCTTTGTTAAAACGCTGCCCTTATCATCGTATGTTTCAGGTTTGATATTAAAAGTTCTAGCATCCATGTTTTTCACCTTTATAAGAAAGTTACATTTTATATTATTGTATATTATTTAATCTTTTTTTTTCAAATAAAAGCATTAACATTATATATTAATATTTATAAAAATTATTTGAAATATTTAATTTGCATACATCTATATTATATTTTATAATTAATCATTATTTAGTTGCTAGACTTTTCTAGCCTTTCTTTTAAAGGAGTAAACAACATGGTTGCACTATTATTTTTGGTTTGTGTGGTAATTGGGACAGCCATTTCCATGCCGATAATCAATATTATGCGTCAACGAAAGACTGCATAGTAAAAACTATAAAAAAAGAGACGGAATCATCGTCTCTTTTTTTATATAAATACCGCAAACACTTAAAAAAATTTGCAATATTTTATAAATGTGCTATTATGTATATTGAGTTGATTTTATATTATTTTTATCTTATAGTTTAAACTTCATTATTATCAGGAGAATTTTATGGCTAGAAGCATCAATCATGTGCAGTTATTAGGTTATGCTGGTAAAGAACCTGAAATGCGCTACCAAGCCAACGGTGATGGCGTTGCCAACTTTAGTATCGCAACCTCAAAACATTGGAAAGATAAAGATGGAAATAAAAAAGAAAGCACTGAATGGCATCGGTGTGTGGCTTTCGGCAAGTTAGCTGAAATTATTGGTGAATATGTAAAAAAAGGAACATTATTAATTGCCGATGGTGAGTTGCGCACCAGAAAGTGGCAGAATAAAGAAGGGGTAGACCAGTACACTACGGAAATCGTATTGAATGGTATTAATTTGTTATCGGCAAAAGATAATAACCACTCCGACTCTGATGACGATAAAGGCAATCAAAATTCGTCAAATAATTCACGAGCGAATAATTCACGGACACCTCCGCCACCAGAAGATTTTGATGACGACATACCATTCTGAGGTGGTTTATAGCCAAAACCAGTGATGAATAATTTAAAAATTATGTTTTGAATAAAAATTACTACTCTTATCGAGTAGTAATTTCTTGATAAAGGAGAAATAAAAGATGAGTAAAGATATTGCTTTAACAAGTTGGGAAAAAACAATCGCTGATGCGGAAGAAGCATTCACCAGATTTGCAGATCCCAAAGTTTTTGCCAAAGAGTCTATTTTTGCGATCCAAGCTTGTAAGGCAAATGATTATTTGGCATCAATTGCTGATAAAAATCCACAAACATTGCGAATGGCTATCATCAACGTTGCAACATTGGGTCTAACATTGAACCCACAACAGAAATTGGCTTATCTCGTACCGAGAAAAGGGGCTGTAATCTTAGATATTTCATATCAAGGATTAAGGTATGTAGCAGTCACTTCCGGTTCGATAAAGAATGCCATAGCTGAAAACGTATACAGTAATGATGTATTTCAGTATAATGGTAGATTTGAAAAACCTATCCATAAATTTGACCCATTCGCCAAATTAACTGATCGTGGAAACATTATTGGAAGCTATTGTATATCTATACTTCCAGATGAATCCATTTTAATCGATACAATGTCTCTCGAAGAAATAGAAAAGGTGCGTACCAGTTCAGAGCTTTACAAAAAAGATGGAAGCGGTCCATGGAAGGATTGGTTTGAACGTATGACATTAAAAACAGTAATGCGTAGAGCTTCATCTTCATGGCCAAGAAATAAAGTTGTGGCACAAGCCGTTGCGATTATTGATAATTCTGGCGAAGGGCTGGCGTTAGAAAATCAGTATTCTGGAAGCCAAACATACACCGTTGAGCCTGATCAAAAAATTGATGAAACAAAAGTCGATCCTTATGCTATATCTTTTACGGAAAAACTTTTAAAACGTTTAATGGAGTCCGACCAATCTGCTTTTGAAGCTGGTAAGCAGCTTGTGAAGGAAAGATTAAGTGGAGCCAACCTGTCATATGCTTTAGATAAAGTTGAGAAGTTAGAAAAAGAATTTCTCAATAAATCAAAAACAAATGAAACTGTAACTGATGATACCAAACAAACTGATACCACGACAGCAACAACGGCTCAAGAATCAGTGGTAAGTGGTGATGGCGATAAGCAACAAGGCACAAGTGAAAATGTTACCACAGAAAACGATAAAAATGTTACAAGCAATGTTACAACAGGCAAACCTGAAGATAAGGCTGTAGCACAAGAATCAAGGCCAGCAACCTCAACAGAGAAAAAGGAAACACCAAGTAAAAAATAGTTTGCAATTAAAGAAGTATGTTTTACAATTAAGCAGCAAGTAACATTGCTGCTTTACATATTTTGATACATATTTTTTTAGGAGCACCATCTATGATTATTGCTAATGTGGCACAAGGGACAGAAGAATGGCTAGATTGGCGCAAAAATGCTGTAACATCAACAGATACGCCAGTTATTTTAAATTTATGTCCATATAAAACAGAATGGAGACTTTGGGCTGAAAAAATTGGGAAAATAGTTCCGGTTGATTTGAGTGGAAACCCAAACGTTAAACGCGGTAAAGAGAACGAAGACAGCATTCGTCAATTCATTGAAGAAAAATACAACACTGAAATACTTTTGCCGCTATGTGTTCAATCATCAAGATTTGATTTTATCAAATCATCACTAGATGGTTATGATGGAAAGTCACCGTGGGAAATAAAGGCACCATCGCTTTCAGTATTTAATAATATAAAAATAAACAAAGAAAATGATGTTACATACAAAATGTATGCGGCACAGGTTAAACATGAAATAATAGCTACAGAGTCAGAAGTAGGTTATCTCATTTTTTTTAATGTATATACAGGAGAATCTCTTAAATTTGATATATATGTTGACGAATCAGATTTAGAGGATATAATATTAAAAGCTAAAGAATTTCATAATAAGGTTCAAAATAATATTGAACCAGTAAAAAATAAAGAAAAGGATATCTTTATTCCAGAGTATGGTGATGATCAGATAAGCTGGATTAATTTAGTTTCCAGATGGAAACAAATAAAAAAAGAACTTAAATCGTATGAAGAATTAAAACAAGAAGTTGAAAAAATCGAAGAAACTCTTGTTTCAAAAATGGGTGATTACAAATTAGCAGAATTTGGTGGTATACAGGTTACCCGTTTCGTAAGAAAAAACCATGTTAATTTTCGTAAATTAATTAAAGATTTAATTCCTGACTTAACAGAAGATGAAATTGAAAAATACAGACCTCCAATCACCATTGATAATGAGTCTGTTAGAATCTCTCCGTGCCAAGTCGGAAAACCCGGAAAAAGATCAACACAAGAGCAATTAGAAGATTTCGCTAACTCGTTTGGAGATGCATTTTTTTGAATTACCCCCCCTTCATTATTAGAAGGGTTTTTTAAAGATTAATTCGACATTCTTTAAAAAACTCTTTTACCAATATAAATTACAGGAGTTTTATAAATATGATTATCAAGACGAGTGCTGCCACAAGGTTGGCCGCTAGACGTATGATAAACGGTATAGAAGAAGGGGACGATGATTTTAATCCTTTCATTCTTAATCCAGTTAAATACAATGAAGCAATGGAAGCATACAAAACAGGAAACAAAAATCATTGGCTCCCAGAAGAAATCCAGATGCAAAAAGACATTGAACAATGGAAAGACGATGATGCTATCACGAATGATGAACGCAGAGTTGTTGAAGTGGCACTTGGTTACTTTACGACAGCAGACTCGATTGTTGCAAACAATTTAGTTTTAGCTATATATAAACATATTACAGCGCCAGAAGCTAGAATGTTCCTACTTCGGCAAGCGTTTGAAGAGGCGATTCACACAACAAGCTACCAATATATAGTTGAATCTCTCAGTTTAGATGAAGAGAAGATATTCATGATGTACAAAGACTGTGGAGAGATATGGGCTAAAGATGAGTTTTCAATCTCAAGAACAATTGATATCTTAAACCCAAGCTTTAAAACAGGAACATTTGAATCAGATATGAAGTTTCTTGAAAACTTGGTTGATTTTTACGTTATAACTGAGGGAATCTTTTTTTACGCAACATTTGCAGCGATGCTCTCTTTTAGACGCAGAAATTTACTTCCCGGAACGGCAGAGCAATTTCAGTATATAACAAGAGATGAAAGCGCTCATTACCAATTTGGTATTTTCATGATTAATACAATTCTAAAAGAACAGCCGGAATTGGATAATAAAGAATTTCGCCAGAACACATTGGACAAAATAATAACAGCAGCAAAACTTGAAGAAGATTTTGCAAAACATATGATGCCAAGAGGTATATTAAGTATGTCGTCTGATACATTTAGCGACTACACTAAACATATTGCAAATTTAAGGCTGCAAGCAATAAATATGAAACCAGCATTTAACGTAAAAAACCCATATCCATGGATGGCAGAATTCTTGGATATGTCGAGACAAAAGAATTTTTTTGAAACACGAGTTACAGAATATCAAACTGGAGGCTCATTAGATATGGATTCAATGTTTTAAATCATAAATCAACAACAGATAATATCTGTTGTTGATCTTTTGTGAAAAAGATTGTATACTATTTTTATACAGGAGGTGTAAAATTATGATTAACGTGAAACTTCGTGATGGCTCTCTTCAAGAGCTAAATATGGTAAAAATTAACAGATCAATAGAAAAAGCATGTAAAGGTATAGAAAATGTAAGCCCATCTGAAATTGCAATATCTTCTGCAATAAGTTTTTACGATGGGATAACAACCGAAGAGATTGATAGTCAAGTTGTATTAACAGCCCAAAGTTTGACGCAAACACATCCAAATTATTCGTTTGCTGCATCCCGTTTACAACAGCAAATTTTGTATCAAAAGATTTTTGGTTCCAATAATTACAGAGAGTCTGACATAAAAGACTTGTACAGAGATTGTTTCAAAGCGTATCTTGAAAATGCAATCGAAATTGGAATCCTTAACCCGGAATTAATAAATTATGTTGATGCAGCAAAATTTATAGTCCCAGAAAGAGATAAGCTGTTCAAATACAATGGAACACGTATCATCTGCGACAGATATCTCATTAAAAATCGGTCAAAAGAAATAATTGAGTTACCACAATGGATGTTCTTACGAATCGCTATTGGATTGTCACTCAATGAACCTGAAGATAAAAGA
>JAEHJW020008682.1_pt1 | contig 10100 bp, 10 predicted proteins | sample 9271431 | NCBI WGS metagenome assembly JAEHJW02
CGGTCCATAATAACACTCCTCACACTTGCTTGCCGAGAAGTTTTTGCTTTGCGATCATCGTAATTATTAGGACACCACTCTCTACATGATGCTCGCAACGGCAACGTCGGCATTCAATCAGCAACACGGCATACGAGATCCACAGCCCATTGACGATCGGCGGTCCCAGACAAGCCCACTGAAGGTGGAGAGAAACCCTTTTCGTTGGGACTGGGCTGCAAAACCCTGCGGAACACACCGACCACGAGCCGATAGCACGTTCGAACGCCCAGTCCCGTTCAAGTGGTAACACAACCACAACGCGTGGCCCGAGCTTTTGCACCATACTGCTCATCACACCAGCGGCGCAACCGAGGCTCCGAACGTTCGATCGCGTGGGAAGGCACCCCGATAATGACCTGATCGAGAAGTACCCGAGCTCTCCCAAGCCGAGAGGCCCGGAGCACCATTCAACGATACGTGCTGCTCTGGCGCTGCCCGAATAGATCGCCCATCTACCTCGACAACAACTCCAACCAACACTGGTAGCTCATCGCGCGCCAGCTCGATAACGGCGCTCTCATCAAGTCTGTGGAGCCGACCTGAATCCTCGCAAAGGGGGCGGAGCACTCCTCCTCTCGGCGTCGACGCACCACACCGGTCTCCTGGATGGCTACAGGCGCCTCGGTGATCGCTTCGAGTGTGGGCATGTTGCTCATCGTGTTTGAGGTCGCAGACGTGAATTGCTCCGCAGGCTTCAAGCGCCATGACGCGAGCGTTCTCTTTCCGGCTGGGCGAGTCCAAGCGTTAGACGCGAGCCTTGCGTCTCTGGTAGATACTGCTAGCGACATTCATTGTTCGGATCGAGCCCGATCTTGTGAGCGCTAACCGTGCTGCCTGGATTGTCTCTTACTTCGACTCAGACATCCGTTTTGTCTTGTCCGAACCGTTGCATAGAGCCTGACCCCGCATACAGCGATGACCTCTTGCACATCCTTGGTAAGGTCGTTCCTCGAACGACGCAGACCCGGCGCGCAAGCCTTCTACCTCGCACCATGGTCACGCCGTGCCAGCGCGGCGAAGCCTCAATCGAGTGGCCAACTGCTGTGTTAACGTCACGACACCGCCGTTAGCACCTAAGCCAGCGTGTAATCTCTCGGTCCGGGGTTACGAATCGGCCTCTCCTCCGGCGAAATCTCCAAATGTGGACCTGCTGGCAATGCTCGCACGGACAGAGCCCACCACCCCCACAACCTTTGCCGCAACGAAGGGGCTGAACTGCGCAACCGCAGCCCCGACCAGCGCAAAGACGATCAACCGTTCATCAGTTGCATAACCAAAAAGTAGCGGAACCATCGCCAGTGCAAAAACCGGCCCGATCTGTTTTTTCAAGACAGTCGATCCGACATAGGCAACAAGCAGCGAGACGACAACGATATATGGATCATGTGTTACGAGCAGTAGGATGATGGACAATTCAAACGGTGTCACCAACCAAATCATCGTAACGAAGTCGTCGAGTAACAGGTGGCCTCTAGAGAGATGTTGAGCACGCTCGGACATCGCCACCAATAATGGAGGCACCATGACCAGCGGACTGCCAAACAGCGCCATGACGAGTAAAGCGACGATCAGCGATCCACTGACTTTACCAACGTGCTCGAGCTGCCAGGAGACTGCGCGGTCACGTCGAAAGCTCGGCTTGAGCCATACGAACGCCACAAGAGCCTCGATCCCCATCAGGGTGGCCACCGCCACGGGATACCACCATGAATGAATATCCAAGTAGATCGGCAATAACCCCGCAGACAACGCCGGTAGTGCAGGAATCTTCAGCACGATCAGGCCCGTCAGCACCACACTGAGTGTGAGAGGGATCTTCAGCCAGATCGGTGCCTCCACATACGTTGACATACCAAATCCAAAGATCGCTGCGAGCACAATATAGGAGTAGAACGGAATCAGTTGGTCGAGCCAAGAACGATTCCTGAAGAACAATAGTCCCGAGCCAACGGCACCCATCTCCGGCACTAGGGCTGCCGACTGGTGAAAAACGTGTACGGCAACCACCATCGACACTGCGATACTGACGACAACAGCGACCGCGGCCCCTTTGTGTCGTATTGTTGGAGTAATATCTTGTTCCATATGTATAACTGTAGTAGTAGCACATCCCACCACCGTCCGTCTCGTATGATTGCATCGCGAGACTGTCGATCACCTGGCATCACTCTATCAACACAGTGATCAAGCAAAAGCTGCGGCACCGGTTTGGTGCACCCTTCCCAAGCAACCCAGCGCCTTCCTTAGCGTCGCCACCGCCACCTCAGATGACTGTGTCGTTAGGCGACAGATGACATGGTGGTGAATATGGTGCCCCTTACCTGCTTGTTCTGGAACGACCGGACCGCTATTTCACCCCCACCATGGACACGACAAGTATCCAGTCGACATCTGATGCCGGTCTATGCACGCGAAACATTCCCCACGGAACTGCGTTCGATTCGAACACCCGTCAAGGATTGTTGGCATCTACGAGTCCGACACCATCCTTGCGGGCTGACCTGAACGCGGTTACCATGGGACCCCAGCCCCACCAACATTCATTACCAAATCGCCTATGCCTTATATATATTACAGATATCACTTATATCATGCTTGCATCCACGGTTCCCACAGGCTTACGACGCATGCTCCCCCATGGCCTGTCACTGTGAACGACTGCCAAATCCCGCACGGGATCGATAACGAGCGCTCTATCTCAGTAGCTGTCCCCTCGAGCCACAAAACACGTATGCGACTACGCCTCCAAGCTATCCCGTACGTTCGACAACCCTCGGTAGTGGCATCATCTACACCATTTTCGAACGTCACGCCCGCGGCTTGCTGACACTCGCCCCCTTGACCCGCACGGTGTTTGGGGTCCCCTCCCAAAAGGCGACCCTAGAGGACCTGTCTACAGTTATCTCCGTAGGGCTGCAGTACGATTGTGGATCAGCGTCAAGCTGATCAACAATCTCTTTCCGTCATGACGCACATCGAAAAGTTAGGCTGGCCAAATACGTCGCCCATCTACCTCGACGGCAAAGGCGACCGACACCGGTAGTTCATCGCGCACCAGCTCAACAAAGTCGCCCTCATCAAGCCAGCCTGTGGAGCCGACCTGGATCCTCACAAAGGGAGCAGGGCACTCCTCCTCTCGGTGTCGACGCACCACACCGGTCTCCTGGATGACTACAGGCGCCTCGGTGATCGCTTCGAGTACGAGTGAGAGACCATGTACAGTACCTCGCCAAGCAAGTGCCGCGCTGAGACTACGGACAAGCCGACGCTGCGCTTCATCAGGTAGCGAGGAATCAATCCAGGAGTTCCCGAGCCACGAACCGAGCCAAGGCAAAAATGGTTGTGGGGCGACAGTAGGATCGACCAGGAACTCGACCGTATCAGCGTCCTCCAGGAAGGTGGTGGCTACTGCTTGAAATATCGACACAAATCGTACGAAGAAGTCGTCATCTGTCATCCCCATCGGTAGCTGATGCACGAGCCAGTTATCACGGCGCATACCTACCTCCGTTCAACGCACAACCACCTGATGGCGGAGAGAGAGAAAGAGGGACTGTGCATCAAGTGTCAAAAACTCTCTACCACGACCTCGGCGCTCTCCAGTACGCAGGTCAGCCTCGAACAGGAGCACCTCCTCGACCCGTTCCACACCATCGATAGCCTCAAGTTGCTCCGCTAGCCACGAGGCACTAAGACCGAGATCGAATGGCCATCCATCCTGGCTGGTTCCCCCTACCAATGGGTCGAGCAAGGTATAAAGCACGTCAAGCGCTCGCTCTTGCACAATGGTAGCTGAGCGCCCAGGAAACGCACGAATCAGGCTTGCTACCGTGACTCCTTGATAGTATGGCGTCGAGATATCGACGGTCGTCCCTATGAGCCGACGTGGTTCGAGGTAGGTGATCAATGCATCGACAAGCGCATCACTCAGCTGAAAATCGTCAAGCTGATGATCCTGAGGACGACCACGCAATCTCGGTACGATGAGGAGGCGTACCGGTTCGCCTACCGCAGTGGGTGCATCACACCTCGCCCTCGCCACCTCAGCTGATGTTTCGAGCGCCAAGCGTTCAAAGTCTCGAGCGGTCACGGCCCTTCCGCCCGCGCGAAGAGAGAGGGGACCCCGGATCTTGGCATTCGCAGCAGTCTCCGCGTCGGCGCCTCCGAGGGCCGGTGCTGGGTTGGTAACACGATCGATATAGGCGACCGAGGTACGCAGAATCGTCAACGTATCCGCGCCAACGTTACCAACTGCGCCGCCGCCGTAACGATAGCGCTCCATAACAATCTCTGCCCCATCAAGGGGAATCGCGCCATGTTGCCGCACAGAACCATCCGGATAGCGGACCCGTGGTCCAAAGCGAATGGTGCCGGTGGCGTAGTCGAGGACATAGTGGTGGTCGTCCCCTCCCGACGCTGTGAAGTCATCGACAACTTCCCAAGTCTCGGACGCTCCAATCGTGCTCACCCGCAACGATTCTCCCTCTCGCAACGGTAGCACCGGATAGTTCTGCAATCGAAACTCCTGAGCAGGACTTCCATCACTGCGTCCAAGCCGATCCTCGATGACTCGACTTGCGTGTTCGGCAGCGACAAGGCCACCCAGCGTGTCAACCTGTAACGACGAGAGTAACGGGGAGGCTCGATAGCCCGGCTGCTGAGGTCGAGTCGGAAGGAGGCGCACACGAATCCAGAAGGCATGATCTCCGCCAAGGGTAAACGCGGCCATCGAGCGCGGGCAAGCCAAGATGACCTCACCGTCACGGTTCAGGCCGCCAGTCGTATCTTGGCGGACGCCCATGGCAACCCACGACTCCTCCACAAAGGCCTCCCACGCAAGTGGTGGGTCCGTGGGGTCCACGCCGATACCTTCAATCGAGGCCCCAACGGTCAGTCGAATCACCGAACCTCCGACAGAGTTGGCAAAGCCGAAATAGAGCGCATCTCCCTCAGTCAAGGGATCAGAATGAAAGCAGCGCACAGCGCCGTCGTCAAACCTCAAGTCATCCCATACATCAAACACCTGCTCTTGATTAGCCGCCTCCACAGCCTTAGCGGCGATCAACTGAGGACGGCGAATCACAAGATCCTCGACAGTGGAGAAGAGCACCTCCGACTGATTCACACCAGGTACAGTCGCGACGACGGTACCCTCGGGTACGGTCACCTCGTAGTCGAGAACCGTCGAGAGCCAGAATAGGAGATCGGTGCGAGCGACAGCCGGCGGGAAGGGGGTAATGCCGACCAAATCCAGAAACTTCGTATAGAGTCGATCAGGCACCTGATTAATCCGGTAGAGAATGGTCTCGCTCATCCAGGCAAACAGCTCGATGAGGGCCACCCCTGGGTCGGAGACGTTATGATTCGTCCACTCTGGGCAGTATCGAGGGATGAGGCGCTTGGCCTCGTCCACGATATCTTGGAACTTACGGTCATCGAGCTCCGGCGTTGGTAACGGCACTAGCCCTCCTCTCTCGGTATGGTGTAGAAGGGATACACAAGATTACGACGATCATTGGTGGTTCGCATGCGGTAGCGGATGTGGATATGGACCAGACTAGCTTCCTTTGCATCCACGATGGTTGTCACATCTTCCACCTCCACTCTCGGCTCCCACTGCGCAATCGACTCCCTCACCGCTTGGGACATAAGACCGAGCGTGTTCGCGTTGACCGGCTCAAAAAGTAAATCCCAAATCTTGCAGCCAAAGGCTGGCCGCATCACCCGCTCGCTCGGAGCTGTTGAGAGAATGACCCGAATAGCGCTGTCCGTGGCCAGCGAACCCTCAGACATCGAGATTCCACCGCGAGCATCCACGCCGAAGGGGAAGTGGAAGCCGCGTCCGACAAAGGAAGGGTCCTCTGACAAGAGCCGATCACGATCATCACTCAACACGCACCTCGTCCAACTTGTCGACCCATCGCACTATCTTCATAAGACATCAAGCTTCATAACACATCAGGCTTCATAAGACATCAGGCATATGGCGTTGGCCGCGCGCCTCGAACTCTCGCAGGAGACGCCGCTCGACCTGTTCAACAAGCCAATCCAAGAACTCCTCAGTTTGAGGAGCGCTAGAGGAACCAACCAGTGGTCCGTCTTCATTTTTCACATCTATAACCCCTCTGTCTACAACCCCTGGGTGGGATCTTCCTGCATTGAGATCGCTCCCATTGAAACTTCCACGCCCATCGCGGACGATGGTCGGAAGTGGATGAGGATCGTTCGGCGTCAAAGGCGGTTTGGGAAGAAGCCCAATAGCGCCGTCATTGCTCGTTGACGCATCCAATTGCGAATGTTCCATGTCTCTGAAATACTCCAACAGCTTCTCAAAACTCTGACTTGGTGTGGTCCTTGTATCGGCGGCACCGGAGCGTCTCTGGTCTGTGGTCTCCGCGGTATGATCCTGCGGAAGGCGAAGGTTGTCCGTGCGGCTGGACTGAGGAAAACGAGAAACAGTCTTTGTGGTACGGAGGGCTTGCGACAGACCAGAACTAGCCTGGAGCGAGGCGCTCTCTCCCACCAAGGTAGATGCGAGCGAACCCACACGACGAGCCATGATCTCCTCAGAATCGATCTTGCGATCACGAAAGAAGCGTGGCTCAGCCACCTTGCCCAGCCGCGCGTGCACAAGTTCGTGTGCGAGAACATCCACGGATGCAGGAGAGCCGTCCGGCTCTTTCTGAAGGTGAATAATCCCACGATAGGTCGCACCAGCTTGGCCGACCTGCTGAAGCGCCTCCCGAGTGGAACCCCCGGTACGAATATGTACTGGACGTACTACGCCGAGCGCCTGCGCCAGCGGTCTGAATCGCGCGGGCAGTGGGCGTACCGCATCATGGGGTTGCGTCCCCAGTGCTTGTGCAAAACGTTGTCGTATGGTTGTCTGATCCTCTCCATCACGCCGATTATCGGATACCTGCAAACCAGGACCCCTCGAGCTCAAACCTTGCTCCCGTTGAGGACTAACTTGGTTAACCATACTCCCACGCAGACGATAGTGCCGAGGAGTCATTGCGCCCACAGGGACTCCCCATGGGTGCACCACCTCACCAAATCCGAGTGCACTGCTAGCCAATGCCGGTCGCAGACTTGTCACGCCCAATCCCTGACTCGCTGGCGAGTAGATCCAGCCTGTCATGAGAGCAGAGCGGAGAATCCCCCGAGATGGCGCTGAGACTCGAAATTGGCGCAAGGCATGGTCAAGATGGTAAGCGCTGGCAAGCGAACGCATCTCCGCGTGATCTTCGTGGGTCGGATAGGCATCGCCACCCACGTGCGTCATCTGTCGACCCTGATGCGAGAGGAACCCTCGTCGATGGGACCATCTACTCGCAGCAGGTCCCTGTCGCTGTCCATGTCGGTTGGGAGACAAACGACTGGCAATCGGTGAGCTCCCAAGCTGCCAGGCTGCGAGTGCCAAAGCCAGGGAGCGCCGACCGCCACCACCGACATCGCCAGCATGAGGAAAACTGAGGTCTTCTCGACCATTGTTGTGAAGAGCATCCCGACCAACACCGGTGTCTGGGGAACCTGCAGCGGGGGAGGTGAGAGGTGACCTTGCGTGGTAACCCGTCTGAGTTGTGGCACGGGGAGCTACAGGAGCACCCGCGACAGAGAAGGCTCTGCCTGAGACTACCTCCCGGGAGCCGGGAATGGCACTTGGTGCCAACTGCAACCGTCGCTGAGCGGCCGCGAGTGCTTTACTCCCTGACCTCGCGAAACTCGTTCGAGGGAAATGATTGGTGTACTGCCAAAATGGACCTGACTCGGCGACATGTTCGACACCTCGTCGGGCAAGCAGCGCCGGCTGAAACGAAGTACCTAGCGCCTCAAGCAACATGAATGCAATAGCGAGGAAATCCGTAGCTGAGGGCTGTCCATGTGAGACCCCACCGCCGTCCGGTCTCTGTGGGCTGCCGGCACCTTCGGGTCTCTGTGGGTTGCCGCCACCGGCTCGCTCCGTGGGATCATAGCCACCTAGCCCTGCGAGAGCAGACCCAGCTTGGTGTTGCATCCCCACCTCACCCCGAAGAGCGTTTGCAGGCCAGTGACCTGACTTCGGAGCAGCTCCCAGAAGGGAGGCTCCGGCCAGATCCGTCCTCTCGGTTACTGTCGCAGGAGCCTCTTTTGGAGATGCATGTTGCTGGTTCATGGATGTGGCTTCGATCGTCTCCGCCAACCCACCAGATCCCGTCGGTGAGCCGACATCGTCGACCGAAGACGAAGCTCCTCCTAGAGAGGAGCCTCGAGGAGAATCACCTGAAGCCAAAGACTCAGAATCCTCAAGGGCTCGTTGACCAACCCTCCCCTTGTCTTGGGTCTTCGAGCTCAGCTGAGTCGCCACAGGCTTGAGTTGCGGAGCGGTCGGCCTTGGCGAGGAGACGACCCTGTCAGGAGCACGAGACCCTGACCCAAATTTACGCTCTCGATCCGTCAGGATCGGCCCCACCGCGGCGACATCAGCGGGCAAGCGTACCGGAAGCACCTCCTGTCGAAGACGCCTGAGGCCCGAGGTGGGGGCGAACTGCCCCCGCGGCATCTGCGTCGCTCGTGGCAGCAAACCAGCAGGACGCACACCTGCCAACTCCTGAGCGAGGTCATCATCGGTATCATTGCGCGAGCGCCACATCGAGAGATACGGATGCCATGGAATGCGTACCGTCTCGGGGACCTGCGACACATCGACGGCACGGGCCGGTGTCAGCAACGCATGCACCGATAGGGGCCTGCCAACCAGCGAAGAGAATCGAACGCTACCGTTCAAGCACTTGCCGATGTTCGGTAGTGGCCGACGAACCAGCCTGCGATGCCATCGAAAACGTTGATCGACTCCCTGTGCAATCGTTGCAGGCATCGTTACCTTCCTCACGACTTAAAGGTCTTGGATACGAAACCTTGATGAGCTAACTCGATCTCCTCCATCGCAGGATGTCCCGTTGACCCAACTGCCAACTCAGGGCCTACCCAACGCACCGGAAAGGCACCAGTTACCTCCCAGGCGCGCAGTCGTTTGCCGTCCGAACCAATAAGAGTGATGGCGGCCGTGCTCACCGAAAGTTTGTTTTGGTTCGAAGCGAAACCACTTCCTGAGGATTTCATCACCCACGCGAAGAGCGCATCTGACTCGCAGATACCGCGACGAAGCACAATGTTAGGCCAGCTCATCCGTCCCGGGAACTTATGAACAAAGCCGTTTTGCCCACCCTCAGCGTAACTGGCAACCTCCACCGTCACCTCGAGACCTGAGACCTCGGCAAACATGCCAATCTGTGTTCCATCCACTTCGAGGAGAAAGCTCGATGAGTCAGGTACATGCCCTTTAAAACCTGACGTCGTCACCATTACAGCTGCCTCGCTTCCTCCCAGGCTCTCGCATTCAAGGCGGCTATGCCTTGGATAAGCCGCGCTCGATCCGCGTGTTCAAGGTCAATCAGCTGATCGAGATCCCAATGCAAATGATAGGCCAAATAGATCAACTCCTGCCAAAGTGGCTCGATAGGATAGTGCTTCATCGTCCAGTTTGCGGTATCTCCTCAATGGCCGCCCTACGCCCACCAGCCGGACGTGCACTCGGTGCCGATGGCGGTTCAACACCCTCAGCACCCCGCGCATCGGTGGCCACCGGTTGCTCGGCAACCCTAGGTTGGCTCGGCGTTTGGGCCTGTTCTTGTGCAGTCAACAACGTCTCAATATCTTCCTCGGATCCAAAGTTGATCACTCCATAGAAATCCTGCAAATACGCAAGATCAACCGCAAAGAGGTCCTGAATCTCATGAGCCGTCACCAACTCGATATCTCCAAGCCTCTCGATAACACGTGCGAGGACGAGGATTGTCAACCGCGGGTCGTCAGGGCCACTGATAGTCGGGTCACGCAGAGGCTCAAGCTCATCACGAGCCGTAGCGAGTCGCATGACTCCCCTGCGATGCACCACCCCCGCATCGTCGATGTAGCCACGGGGGAGTAGGAATTCGTATTGGGTCTTCACTTCTTTCGTTCGAGCTTCTCATACTGGAGGGTGATGGTCTCGACGGCGACCTCATTGGCGGAGGCTT
>JAEHJW020002746.1_pt1 | contig 10093 bp, 28 predicted proteins | sample 9271431 | NCBI WGS metagenome assembly JAEHJW02
AACTGTGCTGCGCTGTCGTAGCCTCTAATAAAGCCGATCAACTCTCCAACCACGGAACGAAAGGCGAGCTTCTTCGTGGTGATGGCGGGGAAACCATCCCGCAAATCGAAGCGCAGCTCACGTCCGAAAAGAGCTCGTGTGCCGACCCCCGTACGATCCATCCTAGTGTCCCCATGAAATAGGACATCCCTCAATAAGTTAAGGTATTGTAGTTCAGGTGACATTTGTATCTCCTTGAAAGTCTTCGAGGCACTCTTCGAGTGCATCAGAGAAAAAGGAATCCTCCGCAGGGATGGAGACTCCCTCCGGGGGGTACCAAGAAGGATCTCGCCTGAGCTCCCATCGTAGGTTTCCTATGGTTGAGCGAAAGTTATAGAATAGGTTAAACATCTCGCCGCTCCTTGATCAGAAACACGAGCGCCTCCTCTAATCTCAGCTCACTAAACTCCCTCGATGCGGCCGAAAGAAGGGAGGACCCGGGGTTATCGAAGATACTTAAGCGTATGCAGCTTCTCTCCATAGCCCCGTTCAAACACTTCCAGCGATTGTCCATTGTCCGTCCTATGAGTATATCTGCTAGGCTCTCCATTTAATTACCACCGTCCTCATCCCACACCAGCACTGCCCACAGTAACCCGTCGAGGTCCCTGGTCGTAAGCGGGAATATGATTTCGACTTCTCCTACTATACACTCGATTCTAGCCGCCGTGTAGTAATTGTGCATCAAAACGTGGAGGGGGACCGCCATGGAGAGACTAAGTAGTTCTTCTCGTTTCGTCATCGACGATGCCCTCTAAGGGGTGCCTTAAGAAGTTGACCAAGTCAAAGTCCCTATCAAATGAAGGGTCGTACCAGTAAAGCTCTCTCAGTAGGTCCTGACTATCAGTAACGCCCAACACTAACCTAAAGTAGCAATTCCTCGCTAACATAGTAATATAGCCCCCCACAAAGATCTGACCCAGAGACGAACGAAAAGTCAACAATAAAGGGGTCAGTCACCATACCTAAAGGGAGGTCTATCTCCCTGTCCGTTTTCAAGAGAATAGTCGCCCTACCTCGTTCCCAGTGATATAGCATGGAGAGAACATTTAGGCCAAGGTAATAACTCCGATTTTTCAGCATAGCACTCCTTAAGTGCCTCTAGCAAATCGAACGAGCCCAGCTGTTGGCAAAGTTCCGAGTGTACTGATTCAATCCAAAGAGAGCGCTGGCTTCGTAGTGCTGCGAAGGATTTACAGTCACCGTATCTCCCCCAATCGTCAAACAGACTTACAACACTACTATAGGATCTGATATTTATGTACCTGAGTCTATGGCGGCGTTCCAAAGTACTTGAAAAGATCATAAGCGCTTTATACTCCTGCTTAGCTCACCCGGTACCATTCGAGGATCGAACCTCATAGGGCGATCCCCCAACGACCCCTGTCTCTAGCCATGTCTCGTCGAGTAGACACTACCGTAAAGTACGGGCTTAGTGGGTCAGAGCTGAACGGGAATCTCAGACACTCAGACATTATAGAACTCCTCGATGAGGGCATCGGGCATGTAGAAGGGGGAGAGTAGAGACTCGTCTAGCGACGCTATCTCGGACCAAAGATGGGGCCTGTTGAAGTACACCCAGTGTCGAGCCCAAAAGCTCCCCTCGGAAAGACTGCTAAGGAATATTCCACCAACGATTCTTTTCAAGCTAGGTCCTCGATGAGGTGTTCCCCAAGTTTCTGCATACTATCCCCTACCGTGTCGAGTAGAAATTGACGAAGTACCTCTGAATGCCTCACCAAGGCGACGTACTCGGATGTGAACTTAAACATATCCCTAAGTCTAATCATATCAATCCTATCCGCGACAGATCTCACCGGACCCCCTCTATCTCGTACTCTACCCAGGCTTTCACCTCCCCAAAGGGTGACTCCTCGAACAGCAGCATTTGGGGATTCAGGCTGGCGCTGAGGTTTTCTCTGCCGAGCCACATTCTACGCCTTCTAGTATATAGCTCGTGCATAATCGGTTCAAATCGCCGCTCCGGGCCTTTGTCAAAAAACGTTCTCCACATCTGCGTCAGTCGCACCTTTCACAATCCTCCAGTATCTCATACATCCGTTCCTTAGGTAACTTTGTTAATTCCTCGAACACCTCCTCGGCATCCCAGCCCATCGAAAGTGCCCGGCGAACTTCCCTCTGGGTCCTGTCTATAACCAGACGAGCATCGCTTACCGTCATACCACACTTTTCTACCAAGTCCTGTTCAAGAGCTCTCACTGGAAATCCTCTCGCTGTTTGTGTTTGGTCTTTCTCGGGTCACGCTTCAGCTGCTTCTTCTTGTCTACCTCCTTCTTACAGGGAGGTATTGGAAAACGTCGGGTCTTTATTGTCAACGTAGGTCTCCGCTAAACTAAGGCAAAGAGCTCTTCTCTCTGCCGACGGTGCCAAGACGTCTTCTCTGATATTTTCGGTAGCGTGTACCCTGGCTCTTTCAGTGAAGAAGAGCATCTCAAAGAAACTGATCGCGCTGTCCATATTAGCTCCTCAAAGCAAGGACTAATCCGTCTATGGTCCTATATGCATCCCCCAAACACTCGTACCATTCGTCGTGTATAAATACTCCCAGGTTCCGACACTCGTCCCAACGCCCCGGTACCAGCAGATCGCACCTTTGGAGCTCCAGAATTAGCCTGTCGCTAATGCTCTCTAGTTCCATAGATTGAACTACCCGAGCTCTTCTAAGAAAGACTCGACTAAATCTCCACCAGTCTGAAAGATGCCTAGATGATTGCGATTTAGGTAGTACGCCATGATGTTATACTTCTCGTCCTGGTCGAACTCAAACCTTCTCATCACATCAAAAAGGTCTTCTAGTACCATGGATCTACCCCCCAGAAAATATCAAGAGGCATACCAAAATCACCCCACCAGTCTATGTCCTCCCAGTCCTTGTGTAACTTAGCGTGTAGATCAAATATTCTTACTCTATCGTCAAAGGTACGGTGGTAATTGGTAAGCCTTGACAGAACATGTGCTAGTTTTCCCATATCCCCGAGTCTCCTGGTGCTTTGGACCCTCCGAACCAGTCTAAATCTATCCAGAGAGACGTCAGCCAAGCTGCGGTGCGGAATGCGCCTAGGGCGGTACCGCGCTCCATCTGAAATGCTATGATTCGGTCCGCCGTGCTTTCAATTTTCAAGCTGCCTCCAAGATATTTCCCCTTAAAAACAAGGCCCACCCCACTAAAGGGGTGAACCGACATTTAAAGCCTTCTTTCCTACTGTTCTTATACCAGTTGCTCGTCCAGTCTTTGTCGTATCTCGTGTAGGGTCGTATATCCCATGGGGAGCCCGTTAAAGAACACTACTCGGAGCTCCCCTGAGTTCTCCCCCCGGTCGTCCTGTCGGTCCAGGAGAAGGTAATCGTTTCCCTCTTTCTCGACACGGAGTAGGCCGTGAGCAGACTTTTTCTGCCCGTCGTCGGTAGCAGGGTCCTTAAAGATTTCCCGATCCTGCCCGTTAACGACGCCGAAAGTCGCTTTGATGGCGAACCCGAAGCTGTCTCTCGTAACGTGCTGATAGGTATAGCTACCGACTCCGAAGACGACGTTATTGGAAGCGAACCCTTTTTCGAGTAGCCGCGCCAGGATCTTCTCGGCTCTGTCGAGGGTTATCGAGTCCCCGTAGATAAGGCCAACACGAGGATTCAGTTCTAGAAACCCTTTGCTGTTGACACTACCCCCGAAAACATCCCAGAGGCACTCGACGGCTCCTTTGAACTGCGGACTTCCCTCAGGAGCACTGAGATCTCCACAAATGATCTTGACCGGATCGCCGCTATCCGGACGGAAGACGACTCTGCTAAGACCTAGTGCATTGACACCACGATTCAGTATCTCGTCTTTGAGTTCAACTGCGTACTCAGTAATGACCTTCCAGAAGTCCCAGGTATCCGACACAATACTGACAATCCCGGTCGGGTATAGCTGTGTAATGAGACGTCGGAAGGTTTCAATCTCCGACTCCTTTTCACCCATACACATAACACTATGCTCGGTGGCAGGGACCGATACCCCTATTACCTCCTTTGTGCTATCAGCGTTGTAGTAGTCCTCCAAATAGTCGATGGCAGGGACAGTGTCCGTCCCGATAAAGCTTGTAAGATGAGCAGCCTGGTGTGAGGCAGCGTCATAGATACCACCCATACCGCGAAAGCTGAAGTCGTGAGCTTGAACAGGTACGAAGCTCCTATCATCACAGGTCATGTCTGCAAACCTGGTTAATAGTCTCTTATACTCGAAGGCAATTGTCGCTGCTGTACAAGACTTCCAGAGTTCTGCACTAATAGCGGTTTCCAGCATATTAGTAACCCAGAAGAACCCCGGGAGGGTGTTTGTGATAGTCAGAAACGGGACTCTGATATTGACTCTGGACCCCTCTGGCAGCGCCTTGACGGAGATCGGAAGATACCCGAGATCGTGAAGGGCCTTGATATGGTCTACGGGTATGGCTCCCTCACCCAGGGACGTATCCATCCGTCTCTTGTACTCTGCTACAACCTCGCTCCTAGGACGGCGGAAGAACGTCTCGTTCCACAGGTCAATGAGAAACGACTTGACGAACCCCTGGATGCCAAAGATTACTACCTTGTTGTCGAAGTCGGATAAGACAGGGGCGTACTTCGCAGACCGGGCCGTGAAGTTGGAGTAAACCTCCTCCGTCCCCTCCGGGTACTGACGACGATGATCGGCCTTATAGAAATCGATACAATGTAAAGCTCTTACTTTCATGTTCGTCCCTCAGTGAAGTTAAACGAGTAGTCTAGAACGTGAAGCCCCTTAATAGGGTGCTGGGTCCTACTTCGGGTGGTGTAGATTCCGCTGTATCCGGAGCTAAACAGCGGTGTAGTTCCCCTGGAAAAGATACCGTGTGTCACCACCAAGTGAAGACTAGCGGGGTTCTTGTTCTTCAAAGCCTCCGCTAGGTTTATGAATGTGGCGCCGCCGTCACAGATATCGTCTATGACAACTGCCTTCTTCCCATGGAGTGTCCCCGTACCAACCTGTATATCTGTGATGAGCCCGGTAGCTGGGTCCCGGTTCTTCGTACAAAGAACCATATCCTGCTCAAAGGCATCCGACACAAGCTGACATCGGGGGACAGCACCCCTATCCGGGCAGATAAGTACAATATCTTCGTCAGTCAGTAGTTCCGCTAGCTGTCCCGTCCAGTCTCTTAAGATGATCTCTGCTAGGGTAACGTTCTCTAGCCCAATAAGAGATACCCCGACATTACTATGACAATCCCAAGTAACAATACGCCTAAAGTCTGCCGCCTGGAGCATCTTAGCAAAAACTTGGAGAGAGAATGCCTGTCCTCTTGCCGCGACTCTGTCTTGTCTTGCATAAGGTAGATAGGGAATTTCTAGATCTATGGGGACCTGAAATTCGTGGCTGAGGGCTGAGCTGACCAGAAGAAGATCAACGATATCCTGACTGTTCCTCAGCTCGGCTCGTATGATGATAGACCGGGGCCCCTCATAGAGTTTGGCAAACTCTTCCTGACGAATAACGTCGACGTGTCTCTCTCCACCGGGGAATGTCTTAAAGCCGAATGTCAGCGGCTCCCCCCTCTCGTTTGTAATGTTCAATCGCTACCCCCTAAGTGAATAGATTAGGCTTTAAAAAATAAAAGCCCACCTCCACTAGGAGGTGAGCCCATTTCTAATAGCAATTAAAGCTTAGTCTGCCGACATTCTCCAGCCACCAGGGATGTACTCGCGTCCACGGCGGATGCGGAAGATACCCTTGTCCACCACAGCCGGGGCATGGGTATCGGTTGAGCGGAGATGAGTGATCTGCTGCTCAACATCATCGATCACCTGGAGATACGAGGTGAGAGGATCGTCCTCAACATCCATGTACTCGCAGTGGGCTGCCTCGATCACGTGATGATGCCCGGTCTCCGAATGGGCTAGGATGAAGACACCGTCGGTCGGCTCGACCTTCTTGAGCTTTACGTCCTTCGGGAGCTCATCCACCTTCACAACGTAAAGATCCCCTTGTGCAAAACGCTGATAAGCCATCTCTTTTCCTCTCTGGTTGACGTGCTACTAGTATACCACTGTTGAGTACATTATACAAACCTATTTCTAGGTGCGGATCTCCGGGCTGTAGTGGGGGTCATTCCAGATCCACTGCTGACCCTCACGAGCGGTTTGGACTTCAGGAGGAACCGGTATTGCAAACTGACGGCCAGTACCGCAGAGAACCCGGAGGAACTTCTCCTTTCCGGAACCGGGAACGTCAGCTTCCAGAAGAGTACCAATCTGGGGATTGGGGTCCACGTCCAGGACTTGCGCCCCTAGCCTGTTCAGAACAACGTCCCACCCAAAGATTTCAACGCCCGCACGACGCCGTTCCGCATTCTCCGTATGGAGAACACTGGAGACGTCAACATTAGCCTTATCCATAATCCAGGCACGAGGGACTGCAACCCCGTTCCAGAAGAATGCCTGAACACCATCCCCGAAGGCCACAGACGGGCCGTTGGGATTATGGTACCGGAAGCTCTCATCACGGTGAACTTCCGTGTGTCGGTCCTGTAAAATGCAGACCTTGTCGTAGGGAGACCACCAGCCACAATTCTGTGCCAGAACGAGCGCAGGCTTCATGTCGCTGATGTCGACCTTCATGACCTCTTCCAGGAAGTCATAAAAAGACAGCCACCCGGCATCGTGGTAGCCACGCATTTGGCCACTCAAATGACGCTTGATGTCGTTCGTCCCCTCAAGCTCAGCAGCCATCTTAGCCGCTTCGACCGGGGAACGTGCCCGGAGGAAGGTCTCCGGAGGAGTAAGCCCCACCAGACGATACATATCACATACTGCTTCCTTCGAAACCTCAAAATCAAGAGGCTCGCAACTCGTCCCGATCTTCTTCCACTTCTCCCGGTATTGCGGGTAGAGGGCTTCTTGCTCGGGCGTCATCTGTTCTAACATCCTACCTCCTCCGGTTAACTACAAGGAATTACATGTCCGCTCGTGTTGCGCGCTATAGCAGCTCCGTGAGGAAACTGGTAATACAGCACACCTTCGACACAGACTTTTTGATAGCCCTTGATCTGAGCTAAAGTATGATTAACACTTCCACACCCGGCTAGCGATGCGGCTACTAGCACGGTCCCTAACAGTCTCTTCACTACACCTCTCCAATTAGCGTCCCCGGCAGGATTCGAACCTGCAACCAACAGATTAGAAATCTGTTGCTCTATCCTATTGAGCTACGGGGACGGATACTGATTAGAATGCCACGTACCGTATCTGGTACGATCTTGGTAGTACCAGCTTACCGCACTGGGACCTACCTTTACACACCGTCTTTCCCTCCTGAGAAATACGGACCACCTCATGGCCCGTCGTCATACTGACCGTAGGGCGGTTCAAGTCCTTAGTGGTCAGCCAGGCTACCGCTAGTGTGAGTACTGTGAACAGTACCTTCATTTCCCACCTCCCTTCTGAGGTCTCTGAGAACGCTGCGCTCACACTCGGTGAGCGCCTCTAGTAGGACACGTCTCTCCTCTTCGTTAAGGTTCCATCTCTTAGAGAGGGCATCCCATATCTGAATATCCCGCATCCCTTCGAACATGCTTCTCCTACTTCAGAGATACAAGAAGAGGTAGTACGTTGGGCCCGTACAAGTCCTCCTCCCCCATTCTCCAAATGAACTTGGATTCTCCCCAGTGGAAAACCCCTGTAACTACCCTCCCTCTGGCCTTGCTGAGGTGTCTCCTCAACTCAGCTCGGAGAGGCTCCGGCAAGGAGAACGAGGTTTTCACCTCTCCCCCTTCTATTTCCCCTACCCCGAGAAAAAATGCTCCCTTCTGCCGGATACCTCTCTCCACGCCTACCCTCATCTTATTCTCCTTCTGCTTACGCCGGTACTTCGTCGGGGCATCTCCTTGCCTCCAAGACTTTTCCCTTAAGGTCTACGAGTCTCACCTCCTCACCCGGAAGTGATCTCGTATTCGAGAAGACCTTCCTAGCCTTCTCTTCGTCAAAGGGGCCGGTCCAGGAAACAGACTGGCCTAAAGAATAAGCGACATACAGCATGAGATTTCATCCTCCTAAAGATTCCTCTCAGTATTCTTATACCAGAGTTAGGGTAAATCTTCTTGGAGAGAAGACTTAAGCAGCTCCGTTTCGCCAGGCGGAAACAGGAGTTCGGTACTGACCTTGAACGGGTAGGGGCTAAAGATCGGATGGTACATACTGTAGTACCATGCCATCTCGCGGACCGGCACGAGGCCCCCCTCTGCAGGCTTCATGATCATGTTACCTCTATAAGAGCATCCGGTAGCGTTTGAACATAGTCCGGAATCCTACGCGACCACTGACATGCCTGGTCTCTCCCCGTCTCTAAACGAAACCATATCATCGTGGATGAGTGACAGTAGTGGAGATGAGGACCAATAAGAACCACTTTTGCCTCTGTCATTTAGGGGTCTCCGTAATCCTGCAGAGAGCTGATTTTAAGTGGTAGGCTTCGAAGTTGGTTGCTGGTGGAAGCCTCATTAGTATATCTATCTTTTCCAAAGGTATAGTTCCTCCAAAACGATTCCAGATGGGTACACTGTACTCAAGTAGCGACCTCCCTACCGTCACCATCCTACCTCCTCAAAAGCCTGCTTCAGATCAAACGCTCTGAACGCTGGTGGATACGAGAACTTAGCCTCCATCTCGCGGGTCTTAGGATCGCGCCGAAAGTCCAGGCATCTACTGAACACTTTCCAATTATTGTCCTTCGTTAAGCGCGGTGATTTATGAGTTTTCAAAGTTGATCTCCATCAGCTCGTCCAATCTAAAGTGTAGGTCGAGATCGTACCAAGAAAAGACACTTGGTGGGATCAGTTTTGAGGGCTTACTACCACTACGTCGAAGTCGGCGCATAATCAGTGATCTCCAATAATGTATACTTCAAATTTATACTCTCCATCACCCGGTCCCACGAGACTAGACCTGGGGTGACTCTTCTGTCCGGAATCCGATTCTCTAGCTCTGTAAACCACGCGCTAAAGTGTTCAACACCCGTCAGCATAGTCCGTTCCTTGTAAATCCACGGTTATAGAAATCCCAGCTCCGCTCTTGATCTCGGAGATCTCAAAGACAGTCGCAGTTGATTCCGGGTCTGTCATGGTGAGATGCGCTATCCTAGCCGCCTCTTCAGGTGACCGAGCAGCGACCTCAATCCTCCAAACAACGAGATACTCGTTATAGGTATCTTCGTGTGAATCCATGTCTTGTCCTCCGTAATAAGTGAAAGAAGTCGGTGCTCTAACCCCGACTCGAAGTGAAAGTCATCTTTTGCGTGTGTTGGGCGACCGAGATCTAGGTGTGGGCCAAAACCCTCGAAACAAGGCTGTCTAAGGTTAGGGAGAACGTATCGGCTGTATCTAAACCTGATTATGACGGGGTCGGCGTAGGCATCGAGGAACACCACTTCTCCCGTCCTGCTGGTGTAAACTGTATTCTTTTCCTGGAAGAAATGCTGCTTCCCGGAGTACCGAGCGGAGGATCTCTTTGTCAGGTCCCAGTCAGTGTACATAAACTCCTGGCTAATTCTCTGAGAAAGATAGTTGTGCCGATTCCTCCGTACACCTTCGGAGCCTAGGTGCCACGCACGATACCGTCCGTCGAAAGCTTCTGCCAGCTTAGGACTTAAGGACACTAGTTTCATCGAAGTTGTGCCCTCTCGTAGTGTTAGGAAAAAGACCTCTGGCTACCTGTATGCCTAAGGATTCAGACTCCACTAGTATCTTATACAGAGACCGCTTAATACCGTCTCCCTCCATCTTCTTCAGTGTAAGTCTACCAGCGTCTGAATCGTACTTCCGAAACTCTTTACGTAGGCTGCGCACTTATTCTTCCTCCTCTGCCCACTCTTCTACTACCACTAATGCTATTAGTCTACCTAGACCAAAAGATTGAGCTGCGATGTTCTCAAGACTAGGTCTCCCAATATATGGTATTATCGCCTTCAATAGCTGATAGTAGCCAAGCCCACGGGCATTCAAAGCCATATACATGTCTTTGGATTTACTATCCACGTCACCTC
>JAEHJW020002015.1_pt1 | contig 10088 bp, 13 predicted proteins | sample 9271431 | NCBI WGS metagenome assembly JAEHJW02
GACCCTTGGAGACTACGTCGGTTTGTAATGTATTGTCCTGAACAAAAAGGGGCCAAGTTCATGACCCTAAGCGACGACAAAGGGAGTTTCTTTTACTGGGTTGAAGGGAGAAAAGTATGAAAATTGAAAAAGGTAAATTCTACCGTCTTAAAAACGGTCAGAAAGCAGAGATTTACGCTGTCCATGAGAGAAACAAAACCATTCATGGGGTCATTTACGACGATCATGGAAGTTTGAGTTTAATGGCGTGGACTATTGACGGGACTGCTATTCTTGATCTTTCTATTAAAGGGGAGTGGAGAGAAAAACATCCCGCTGAAGACTGGGCGAGAGGGACAATTGTTGAAGTTTCGAACGACCAAAAGAAGTGGTATCTGAGAAGGTTTTACAATGTATGTCTGGACAGTCCTTTTCCTATCGTTACCTTTAATGATGGGTGTACATTAACTTTGTCACATTCGAAATACGCGAGGCTACCAAATGAAAATTGAGAAGGGAAAATTTTATAAACTCATGAACGGGTTAAAGGCTGAGATCTATGCCGTTCATGAAAACTACAACATCGTTCATGGTGTCATTTATAAAGGAGATGGGGTAATTACCTTGGCGGAATGGGGGCTTGACGGGAGAGCAGTTCCAATTAGTCAAACTATCATGATGAACTGGGAAGAAAAACACCCTGCAGAAGACTGGCCTCCCGGCACCATCGTTGAAGTTTCAAATGATGAAAAGAGTTGGAAGTTGAGGAGGTTTGTTGGAGTGAATAAAGACCCTAGCATTTCTACGTGCCACTTCGTTACTAGCGAAGACGGAGCCCCTTCCTTAGTTTCTTGGAAATACGCGAGGTTACCGAAATGATGATATTTGAAAAAGGTAAGTTCTATCGTACGTCTCTCGGCTATAAGGCAGAGGTTTATGCTATCCATGGTAACGTTATTCACGGTGTAGTTTATATAGCTTACAAGCCGTGTCTAGCCTCCTGGAGTCTTTACGGAGTTAGTTCACATGGAGACCACCTCTTATGTGAGGAGTGGTCTGAACCTCACCCAGCAGAGAAATGGGGTGAGGGAACCATTGTGGAAGTTTCTGATAATGGAAAAGATTGGTATTTGCGAAGGTTTCACTCCTACGGTGGTTTCACAAAGGATTTTATAACGTTTGGAGAAGGACCGGGTAAAGACTTAGTTCATAGATGGGGCATCGCCCGCCTCCCGGCAAATGGAGAAATAAATGGAACTTAAGGTAGGTACAGTATACGTGAGGAGGGATGGGGTGCAGGTCCTTCTTGTGTCCACAACCCCAGATACGTCAGGGAAACTCCCTGGCCAGCTTTATCTCGATGGACATTGGCAATATACTGTTTTAAGTCGCCAAACGGTGGAGGGCTTAACGGAGTTACTGGACCCCTCCAGTAATTATAAAGTCGATCAAGAGATTTTTGTCAGGGAACGAGAAACAGACTGCTGGCAACGCGCTCATTTTTCCCACAGGGAAAAGGGGCGTATTTATGTTTTCCTTTTCGGGAGAACTTCCTGGACGACCACGGAAACTCGCTCCTATCAATACGGATATGCACCATGAAAAAAGCTTTGTCCCTCTTGTTTCTCCTTGCGATTCTCGGGGCGGTTTTAATGGCTGTTTTCCGACCAAAGCCTACAACAACGAAGGAAGTTGCCCCTTTGTCTAAAGACCCGGTTAGAAAAGTAGTAACTACCCCCTCCACGCCAAGGGTCGTTGCCCCTGTGGCCCCATCCGCGCGAGTTCTACCTGTGGCTCCTGTGGCTCCTGTGGCTCCTGTGGCTCCTGTGGCTCCTGTGGCTCCTGTGGCTCCTGTGGCTCCTCTCTCTGTCCCACCAGAGGCTCTTTGCCCAGCCCCGCCCATTTCCACCCCCCGTTGCACCAATCCCTTTGGGTGCTTCACTCCATTTAAACGCTATGAACATTTCTAAAAATTCATTTCAGTTGAAGCTTTTAAGGAGCTGGTACCTTTCTTGGAAGAAGAAACTCTGTTTTAAACTCAAGGTGATTCCATGAAATTGTCCCGGTCTTCTATTCATCTGCGCCTCTTAAAGGCCGTAGACAAATCTAGTTATGACGAAGCTCTGAGAAGAGGAGAACTACATCTTTGCACAGTACTAAAAGCCTGGGGGTCTCTTTTGGTTTTAGGGCTTGTAGTTATAGGAGCGTTTATTGGGATTGTCGTAACGTTAGCCCCAATCTATATCTTTTACAAGTGGGGCTTTCTTGCAGGGGTTGTCTCCCTATTTCCGCCCTTTTTCTTCTACATAACGGTCCTAAGTATTTACCACTCTGGACTTTGGTGGGACTGGTATTTTGCTTGGAAAAATAAAATCTGTCTCAAAATTGAGGTGATTCCATGAAAAAAGATTCAATTTGCATGAAGCTTTTGAAAGTTTCAAACAGCGCCATTTACCGAGACGCCCTTCGTACAGGGAGGATCGACACTTGTACCCTTTCACGAGAGCTTCTCTTAGGGGCTTTGTTCTTTTCAGGGCTTTGTATCGGAGTTTTGGTACTCGTTATTAGCGCGGCTGTAATTATTGCTCTTCCAATAGCTTTTTTGTACAACCTAGCCCTTGGTAACACTGGTGAAGTCGTCGTTCTTTGGGTTCCAGCTTTAATCGCAATTGCTTTCTTGCTCCTTCTAACGTTTAGGTGGAGACGAGGGGAGCGGAAGAAAACTTGTAGAAACTTAGAGATAGAAGACTGAGTTTGGTATAAGTGGAGTAGCTAAGAATGGTCTTGGCTATCTTTCAAGGAGAAAGAAATGAAGATGAAATATCTTGAACTAGGGGCTATCATCGGGACTGTTGTGCTTCTCTTGGTCTTGCTTGCGTTTGCTATAAGCCAGACTGACAAAAAAGTGAGTGCAGCTCCGGACCCGACATTAAATCAAATTATCCCCACGAAGTCCCCTTATGTTGTGGAAATAAACGGGAAAAACTATGGGTGTGTTCTAAAAAGGGGGCAAGATGTCTACATCGTAGATCACAAGTCTAAGGTGTACCGAGACAGGCTATTCAACCCGTCAAAAGTAGCGTATGTCTGGCAGTATGTTATTAAAACAGGAGAACTAATTCCCCTTGGAGAAATTCCCGAAAAGGACGTTCCGGGGCCAGTCCTTTTAGTTATGATGAATGCTGCCATGGGAGGAATGCAATGCGCAAACTAACAGCTCTCGCTCTGTTCTTGGCAGTTCCGTTTGCCCACGCCAACTATGTTTGTTTGGACCACAACTCCGAGAAACAGTCGGCGTCCATCCTTGACACAAACACGGGATGGATTTACATGGCGGGCTTGAAGTTTGAGCCAATGGTAACGATGAGGTTTCACCTAAACCCAGATACTGGTAAGTTCGGGAACGCCAGTCTCTTTACAACCTCTACTCTCCCACAAAAGCTTCAGGAAGCCCTTTACAAGGCTGATAGGGGGCTTTCGGTGTGTCAGAAAGAGGAGTAGTAGGGGAAGAACTTGGAAGGCTCGTAGAGGCCTTCTTTTTACAATTTAGGAGTCATTGTGCAAGTAGAACGATTAAAAACAAAGTTTCCAAACTTGGATTTTTCTAAGTTTGTTTATGTTAATAATGAAGAAAAAAGTAGCGTAACCTGTCTTACCCACGGAGAGTTTCAACAGTCTTACAGAAACTTACTGAGGTCAAAACGGGGGTGTCCGCTTTGTCAGTGTCCGGAGGATGGTAGAACAAAACGAACAGAGCTTCTAAGTGTTAGGAAAGACGCTAGGGGAGCAATTAACGACCTCAAGGTCAAGTTCCCGAACTTGGATTTTTCTGAGTTTATTTACAAAACAAGCAACACTTTGGGGAAAGTTTGTTGTCCTGTTCACGGAATTTTTGAACAGACGTACAAGAATTTAATGCGGACAGACTATGGGTGTCGAGCCTGTGCTGGAACAAAGAAGAAGGACACTGAGGGGTTCATAACTGAAGTTCAACGTAAACTTGACTGTTCTAACATTGACTTCTCAGCAACTGTATATACGGGAGCAAATGACTTAATCACATTTACCTGTAGAATCCATGGGGAAATAACTGACAGGACTCCGGCGTACATTTTAGGCAGACCAGCGGCTACCCCCTGTGCTTTTTGTAATAAAAGTCGAGGGGCAGCTGACTCTCCTGAAGACTTTAGAGAAAAGGTTCAAGCTAAGTTCCCTGACATGGATGAAGTCAATTTAGCTTCCTATGTACATAGTAAGCAAATGACGGAGTTTACGTGTCTCGTTAACCCCGAGCATGGAAGCTACTGGCAACATCCGGGCAGGTATTTAAATAGAGGGTCAAGGTGTCCAAAATGTTCACTAAGTCAACGGTCCCTAGCCGAACTGGATTTAGTTCAGTACCTTTGCTCTCTTCCGGTTAAACATGTGGTAGAAAACGTTAGTTTCCCGAGTAGACTTATACCTGACATTTTACTTCCAGCCGAAAACCTGGTTATTGACTATCATGGTCTTTATTACCATAGCGACATGTTTCGAGACAAAGACCATCTGCTTGAGAGACTTGACTACTTTTCTAGTTTAGGTTTTAAGTATGTTCAGATCTTTGAAGATGAATGGATTGAAAAACAAGAACTAGTCAAAGAAAGACTGAGAAGCTTCTTGGGGCTTGTAGACAAGGTTCCAGCTCGGAAAACATACGTTAGAAGCATAAGTAAAAACGAAGCTGATCCCTTTTTAGAAACTCACCACTTACAAGGATCTGTCGTGAACTCCTCGGTAAGGCTGGGACTTTACTTAGGAGAGGAACTTATCTCCGTGGCAACTTTTGGTACTCCTAGAACACCCACGGACCGGGAGCAAGGTTTTGTTGAGCTTCACCGCTTTGCTTCGAAGCTAATTGTTGTTGGGGGTTTTACTAAGCTTTTTTCAGCCTTTGAAAAGCTCTACCCTCGGACCAAAGTCGTTTCTTACGCAGACCGAAGGTGGGGTGACGGAAATGTGTATGCTTATGCTGGGTTTAAACGAGTTGGAGTCACACAACCCGGGTACTTTTGGAGTAAAAACCAGCGCAGGTATAGTCGCTGGAATTTTCAAAAACACAAACTGGCTACGTTGCCTGAGTTTTCATCCGTTTACTCCCCTGACAAAACTGAGGACGAGATGTGTCGAGAATGCGGATATGTCAAAGTTTATGACGCAGGTCATGTAAGGTGGGAGAAATGAAAAAACCCCGGTAAGAACCGGGGCTTTTTTTAGGTTACAAAGTAAATCAGAAGTTGCAAACTACGGCCGCTTTCACGTTCCCGATGCCGATACCAACCGATTCGTATACGCTAAACTCAACCATATCCTTTTCAGCCTTCAAGAAAATCGTAGCATCTTGTAAGGCGTAAAACTGCCCCAAATAGTTAGGCTGAGCAAACACGATGAACTGGTTGTCCGGCAACACGTCGTTTTTAATGGTCGTGATGATTTCGAAACCATAAGGAGTCGAAATACCCGTTTGACCTTTAAACAACTCAGAAGCCGCGATAGAACCGATGTTCGTAGCGGGTTGACCGATGAGGGTCAGATACGCGCTTTGCGTCATTAACACTTTACCAACGGGGAGTTGGTTCTTGACTAAGTAGCTCACGCCAGTCAGCAAGTTTTGGGAGGTCAGGCCCCCAGTCAAATTATAGACGTTACCCGTGGTGTTAGCAATAGACAGCACGTTTTGGTAGAGCCCGGTATCTTCTTGGGTTTGCAAGTCACGAACGCTGTTTTCCTGCAGAATCGTCGGGATGTCGGTTCTGTAGGTGGACAGTTCAAACTTGCTCTTTCTGAAGTCTTCAGATTCGATTTTCTCAAAAGTCACCGGATAACGAGCAGCCTTGAAGTAGCGAATTGCTCCACGACCAGTAAAGCCCATCGAGGCGGCAACCGAATCCGGTTCCTTCTCGACGATCACGGTCGGCTCTTCGGTAGTCTGTCTATCCAGCTCCGCAGGGGTAATCGGATTAAAACCAAGAATCTTCCTGGCAAAACCCATTTCACGCAGTTTTTGACGAACAAAAGTCGTCATCGCCAGTTCAGCTTCCTTGGTCATGCCACGGTTAAGCTTATCAACAAAAGCTTGGTTGATAAACTGGACTTGAGTCGTTTCAGTATTATAGTTCATGTTTACAGCACCTCAATATCAAGAGCAGCGGTTTGAGTCGCAGAGGCAGCTTGCACACGACGAACATAACCGATAATCGGGTCAGTACCAGCCACACCCAGAGCAAATTGTCCGTTAATAGCCTTCACCGGGGAACCAGGGACATAGGCACCGGCAGCGTAGTTTTGGGTGCGAACGATATAGTTGCCCCACAGAACGGTCGCTTGACCTTGCATATCGAACTGAGTCACCAGAGTCACGGTACCTTGTACGGTCGCGGCACCAGGATTGGTCGCCAGGGCATACGTAAAGGTCGTCGTGCTAGGCACAGACAGAATCACATAGGTGCCGTTATAACCAGCCGGGGTTACGCCCGCGATGGTGACGGTGTTACCGACGGCATAACCATGAGCAACCCCGGTCGTAACGGTGACGATACCAGAAGCCCAGGCAAACGCAGTCGTCGCATATGCCGGTTGCGGAGTCGGGAAACGACCCACGGAATTAGCGTTGGAAGCACCATCCAGATTACCACGCACAACCAATCCGGCCATCGCAACCGCAGTCGCTCCGACCTTGTTTACGGTACCATCCGCCTGTACGGTAACAACGTCACCGTTTTGGAGGAAAGCACCTTGTTGAATAAGCTCATTACTATCACGGGCTCCGTCCATTGGCCAGCCGCGAAGTACTTGAGCAGTATATTCCATTAACATACTTTTTCCTTATAGATTTGTTAAAATTCATGCTAGGAAAACTGCCTAGCCAGTATTCTTATTTTAATCGAAGTTTTTTGGTATAAGATTAGTGAAAGGAGATTACTTTATGTTTATCTTTCTTCCATGGTGGTTAAACCTAAGCCTTTGGGTTGTACTTGTTTGTATTGGGCTTTACATTCTTTTGAAAAAAGAAAACTGACGAGGCTAGGACTTGGGTTTCTTCCAAGCCCTAGCTAAGTCGTTAGAAAGGTCTTCAAATCTTTGGGTAACAGGGTTTACACCATATCTACCAAGAAGCCTTCCTTTATTTTTTAGCCCTGATTTTCCTTTATCAATACTAGACTTAAACGAGTGGTGGTAGTACTTGTTAATTAAATGCTTGATTTGTCCAACAACCTTATTTTTCCCCAAGGTTGGGTGCGTATAAATGGACTTAACAACATTAGAAGCCCCCGCAACAGGTTCTAATGCAAAACTCCCCAAACTCCCTAAAACGGCTGCTGTAGCTGACCCGTGGTACTGCGAGAGGCTGTGAGTTTTTCTAATATTTTCCTTAGACAACGCTTCTCGAATGGGGTTTAGCACCGGGTTGGTTCTGATAGAAGCTGACGCTTCCCCAAGTTCTTTTTTCGAGGCTCTCAGTAAGTGGTGGGGGTCAATACCCACCGCCTTTAAAATTGCGTGCCCTGAAGAGTCCGTCTCTTTCCCTAAAAGGCGAACGCCTTTGTCTAGATTGCCGTGAACGATATGGTGCAAAGCCAATGTCTGTCTTGCACTGAGAGGAGATTTATTTTTATGCCCTAACTTATTTGCTTCAACAAGAGCGGCGTGATATTCTGGGAGAACGGCCCCGGAAATCCCGGCTATAACTTTTGAAGAAGTCGCTTCACTTCCATGGCTTCCAGCAGTAAAGGCTTTATGTAGCGCGTTTCCAAATTTCTTAGAGCCCAGTTTACTTTTTAGCAGTACGTTGTCCGTCACGGTATTTTGAAGGGCGTGAACCCCAAGAGCGGTAAGCGCTGAGCCTAGAATAGCTTTCTTTTCTAATTTCCTAGGAGTATGATCGAAATAAACGACTTTTAATGGCCGAGGTGAGAGTTTGGGTGCCACTTTGCTTACAGAAACGGTATTTGCGTGCGGGGCAATGATTCTCTGTGTGGTTCCTTTTGCGACTCCGTGCCAAGCTGAAACATCTGACATTTCATCTGGGCGCGTTAGCAGTTTCATGTAAATATTATGAGAAGCATCCGAAGTGTATTTCTTCTGAAAAGTTGATATAGCTTTATTTTTAGCCTCTATAGCACGTTCATAAGCCTTATGTGAGAGATCTCTAAGCCGTACATTTCTCTCGTATTCATCCATTGAAGCGTCATGTAGCTTAGATGCCCTATTATTATAGTGCGTGTATTTGTCTTCATTTAGCGTACTTACAGCTTTCAGACGAGACCTATGTGCAAGATCTCTTAGCCTCTTAGCTTTACTATTTCGGTCCTCTAAAGTATCATGCAGGGCTTTATATCTTTTTACACGATGGGAGTATGTTTCAATATGTTTAGCTAAGAGAGCCTTCATATTTTCTCTCTGAGGTTTTGTTGCGCTGGAAATACGTTGCTGAAACGAAATATTCTTCTTAATTTGTTCTCGGGTAGTAGGATGTGTCAACTCGTACCCCGAGGGGGTGGCCGCCCTGTGAGGGCCACCTTTGTTTCTGTAAACTACAGTAGAGTTGCTTGGAATTAGTTTATGATTGGGAGCCGGGTGAGTATGAAAATTCATACCTTCTCTCAGGCTTACGGAACTCCTTCTTAAAGCCCCCACTTCGTGAGAGGTAGTTACTCCTTTCTCTCCTACCGTTCCCGCCATTTCCGTATCCGGGGCCAACTTCCTAGTTTTAGAAACAATTTTCTGGTAACCGTTGTTACTTAAATCCCCAAGCTCAACCCGTTTCTTAGCCAGAGCTTCACCTTTTAAAGCATTTCCCTTAGAGTCTCTTAAGTGCTTTAAGGCTCCCTTCCAAGCTGAATCTGGCTCCGGAATCAGACCAACTTCCTTGGCTAATTTGTGAGCTTTTAAGGCGTTGAGAGCCAGTTTGATTAAAGGGGTTTTCATTAATTTCTAAAATGTTGGTATAAGAACTTTGAAGACAAATATGTCTTCGTTCCTTTTTAACTTAACTAGGGTATTTTAATATGGACAACCTTCTCAACCCCGAAACCGAGAAAAAAAAGCGTTCCCCAAGGTCTTACACTTTGCAGGAAAAGTTGACCATTCTGGAAGACATTGAGACTGACCCGCTTGGCCCTGAAGCTGCCATGGCTCGGCACAAAATCAGTAACCATCAGTACTCCACCTGGAAAGCTTTCCAAGTTGCTGGTCTTCTACGCGGGACCCATGACTCTCGTAGTGAGGCCATGAAGAAACGTTACGCCAAAGTTGACGCCCCCGCCGTCCCAAAACCTGCGGTGGCTCAAACTCAAGCTTCTGTCTCAGCAGAGCTTGACGAAGTTTATCGTCTCTTGGGAAAAGCCGTACATGAACTCAATTCCAGAAAGTAAAACACACGTTCCTGTCAAAGAGTATAAGAAGTTTAAACGTCGTTCTTGGCCTAGACATCACAAATACTCTATTCTAAAGGCCGTGTCGTATTCGTCAATTCCGATCAAGGAGGCATGTGCCGTTGCCGGTATTAGGGAAGACCAGTACCGGGAGTGGATACAGCAACTTGTTCACGGAGAACTGAGAGGGACTTGGGATTTGAGACTACAAAAACTAAAGGGGGGGTGAAGATGTTGTATGAGTTTTTTATGCGGGCCAAAAAATGGTCACGGAGGTTATTTAGAGAGCTAATACCATTTGAAAAATTGCACGAAGCTCTTTTGGTTTTAAAATTAAAAATTGGATTAAAGTACTCATCTTCCGCGCGGGGGTTTAATAACGTGAGGAAAAAGAGACCGAATTTTTATACCTGTCTCCCAGGCAGATTTGGCTTTAGGGGAACCATGTTTAGTAAAGACGGGACCTCCTCCTCCAACAGCATGTAATCTATGTAAATGTAAGTTAGCTTCTTTCGACAAGTCCTTAGATTTACGAAGATTTATTCCAGACTTTTTTAACTCTGTCGCTTTCTTCAAAAAATCCTGAGCTTCTCGAATGTGTTGAAGATGTTGTTCCTCCAACGTGGGGGGAGTCACTTTCACTTCCTCTGTCGGCCCTCTCAACAACGGAGTCTCCGCCAAGTGTTCCAACGCAGT
>JAEHJW020009498.1_pt2 | contig 10077 bp, 14 predicted proteins | sample 9271431 | NCBI WGS metagenome assembly JAEHJW02
GGGGCGGTCATAGTTGTGACCTTTTCTTAAAATACGGCAATTCTCGCCAATACTTCGGGTTAGCCCTCACTTGATGTCTACTCTCCGCTCCACTAATTACGGCATTCCCAAGAAAATTGCGGAGCTGCCAGCCGCCATACATGGGGTCGTAAAACAACACCTCTTGTATCTCGTTCTCCGACCACCCACGGGCTCCGCCTAGGCGCACCCACGCGAACCATGAAAGCTGTGACCACTGTTCATTGTTGTCCCAAAAATCTTTCGGTTTCCCGTATTGATCGGCAGGAACCTCGACACCAACACACAAGTACCAGCCCCGCTTGTTGGGCTTCTTCAACTCAGTTCTGTTCCATCCATCCTGTCTGGGGTGTAATTGCTCTTCACGGTAAGCCTTTTGTTCAGCCTCAGTGTGAGGATGCGGCACCTCTGTACCACATATCGGACAAGCGAACGTACCGGTCGGGGTCATCGGAACTCTCCTTTAGGAGTGGCCTGTGCGTCTGCAAGCTGGCGTTCGAGTTCGATGATGCGCGAGACGGCGTCCCGCAGCGCTCGGTCTCGGGGTGTGACGTCAGTCATGACAGCCTCCGCGAATCGCTGGCGCGGCGCTCGTTCCATGCCGCGATAGCTTGGATCTCGGAACATATCACGTCGCCTCGGTGCGGCCCTTCAGCACTGCAACGACGGCACATGATGTAGTGTGAGAGTCCCTCAGATGAGAAGGTCGTTCCAAGTCCCGTGTCGGGCGACCCGCAGAACGGGCACTCGTCCGGCGCTGGGCCAAACACGGCCTGTGCTTTCAAATCCGTCATACACCTTCTCCTTCAGGGCTACTTCGATCTATGCCTCTGAACTTAGTCATGGGATTGCTTCCTCACGTACTGAAGCACCAACGTTGTGGTCTGAGCGCCACCGAAGCTGACAGTCGAGTTCATGTCGATCTGCTGAGAAATGATGTTTCCAGACTCCACTTGAAGTGCAAGACCTCGCAGAGCCCCAACCATACTCTCCGGGGTGGGGAAGAAAACTACCAACTTTGCAGGACACGTGAAGTACTCAGGATGCAACACTTGACCTCCACCCGAAGAGAATTTGGTGGGCTGGGACAACCGCTTCCATGCACTCTCAAACCCCGCACGATAGACATTCTCTACAGCCATCGATCGAAAGAGCAAGGGACGCTCGTAGAAATACGCATCCTCCGCTGCATTTCGAGCCGCTTCCATCTCTGCACATTCACGCTCATTCATCGTCACTCTCCTCAATTCCGTCTACAACAGCTCTGTGAAGATCGATGCCTTGGTACACCCGAGAAAAGACCCTCTCCTCCACAGTGTGAGAGAAGAAAAGATCATACAGAAAGCATGCCCGCTCCTGACCCAACCTCCAGATACGGGACTCTGCCTGGCTTCGAATGATCGCTGAGGTAGGGCACTCATAGAAGACCTGACGTCGAGATCGCTGCAGATTGAGACCTGCTGCTCCTACAGTGTTCTGGATCACAAGGATGTCTACAGATCCCCTCTTCCAGAGCTCCATGACCTTCTGCTTGTCCTTGGTCCCGCTCCACAGCCAGCCTACTCTATCACTCCCTACAATCTCCGACATGTGCTGATTGATCTGCTGACCCGTCGCTGTGAACTCGTAGAAGAGTACAACAGGCTCGTTCCACTGGCGCACCTTCTGCTTCAACCACTCCATCTTTGGAGAGATGGACATGGGAATGTACTCACTCTCATAGGGGATGAACCCAGACATCACCCTTCGAAGCTTCTGCCATGCATTTACCCGGGCTTCAGGATCCTTCTTCTTGGCATCTCGAACTTCCTGCAGAACCTGTCGGTAGACAATTCGCTGCTCTGTGGACATCTCCAGCTCAGGTCTCACCCTACGGAGATTCGGGAGATCTACACACTCGTTGATCAAGTAGCGAATCGACATCCCTCGAAGCCACTCATTGAACAGATCCCGCTTGTCCTCATCGAACACAGAAACCCGATTGTTTCGAGCGAATGGATCGTACTTGTCCTTGCAGAAGAAGTGACGGAACGCTGTAGGGGTAGTCCCGAAGGTCACTCCTCCGTCCAGCAGATACGCTTGAGCCCAGGTATCAAAGGGGTCTTGATTGAAGATGGTCGCTGTCGCGCCGTACCGATAGTGAATGGGCGCCATCAGTTCCAAGAGGATCTCAAATCGCAGGGTTTTGCGATCCTTCACTCCGTGGATCTCATCCAGCACCACGAATTGGAACTTCCTTCCGAGCTGCTCACAGAGCTCGGGGACAAGTACAGGCTTCTTCCCAACCCGCTTGCACAACATGGTCTGGAGAGACGGGTAATCAATCACTACAAGCTGATGGTCTTCATCGTCGAGTACTTTGCGCATGAACTCACGCTTCACCTCCCCGGCCTTGTCCAAGGATGCTGGGCAGAGCATGTAGTTCGCCCAGGGAGCGTGAGTCTCGATCTGCTCGCCCCATCCCTCAATCAACGTCTGATTGGGACACAAAATCAATCCCTTGTTGACGTGATTGAACTCAAGCCGCAAGCGACGTTCCCATAGGTACGAGAAAACGTCGAGAAGCACCTTGGACTTCCCCAATCCCTTGTCGAGCAGTAGCAGATAGGATGCGTGCTCCAGACACGCTAGGGTAGCGATTCGCTGATGAAGGAGGGGGCGTGGACCCCAATAGCGAAGACTCATTCCCTCCACAGCCCTGAGGACTTGATCCCGCGTCAACTCCTTGTAGACGTGGGAATCTCCTCGTAGAAGCTTGTCTAGTCGAGCGATATCCTCACTTACCCTCATCACCCTTGACCTCTATCGCCCTCAAGTGAAAACGCTGGAACTCCTTCAGCTCCTCAGTCATCGCGTTGATGTACTTGGCCTTCTGCTCTGAGTCACTGAGATGAAGAAGGGCTGCGTACACATGCTGCGCGCCCAGCATCCAAGCTGTTCGCATCGCTTGAATCTGCTCAGGAGGTGCGTCCTTGAGGTTTCGAGTAGCATAGGCCTCCCATCCGCCCTCTACAAGCTTCCCTTCCTTCAGCCAGTGCTCCAAGAGAGCGTCGGTGGCGATGTCGTTACTGTGCTTCATCCGCATCTCCGGAAGTGTGAGGGGCCAGCAAATTCTCCCAGTCATCAGGTAATACGGCGGAGTCCAAGCAAAACTGGCCCAGTCCAAAATTCTGTGAGATGACCACCATGCGACCATCCTGCTCGTCACGGCCTGTAGCTTGAATTCGCGCTACCCCGAGCCGCTTCTCTGCTTCTGTTTGAGACAGCGTCAAGATCCAGTCCGCTGTCATCACTTTCGAGAAGTCCTCTGCTGCAGCATCCGCGCCGACTTTCCGGGCCTTGAATCCCTCTCTGTTGGTCTGTGTAGCTGTCACAAGCGCGAGATTGCGCTCCTGTGCAACGCGTCGAAGTCCTTCAAAGTTCGCCCTCAGGTCCAGACGGTAGTACTCTGGTCGAGTCTTCAAGAGATCACCGTAGTCTACAACCAGCATGTCTGGAATGAACCGATCTACTCGCTCCCAGTGATCAAGCACAGCTTCCAGTTGAGTGATTGTCAGCGTTCCGTTCGGGAACTCCTCGATCTTGAGATCCATCCTGCTGGAGAGCTTGATGATCTTGCTCGTGATCTCAGGATTCAGCTTCCCTGTCGGGAGTATCAACCCTGGCCTCCCTCCAACAGTCTCCCAATCTAGCCCTCGAACTTGGCCACTCTCGTTCTTCCTGAGCTCTGCCATTCTCAATCCATGCGGCTGCGGACGCTTAGTAGCTCCTGACAGGGCTTGAATGTAGCGCTGTAGGCACTGCTCCTTCGGCATCTCCAGAGTGATGTGCCCTACTCGAGCCCTCGCCATCAGCCCAAACTTCCCGATGTGCGTCAGCCACCAGGACTTTCCTCGTTTCGCAGGAGCCATCACAAGGTAGAGACTCTTCCTGGAGGGTCGAATGAACCAGCGATCTAGATCAGGGACTCCTGCAAGGAACTGGTCTTCTTCCTTTCGAGCAAGGTACTGCTCCAGGAGTCCAACGTCTGCTAGCGTGAGCGAAGATCCTCGCTCCTCTACCCGAGCCCTCTGCAGAAGTACACTCTCAGCCTCGTCTACCTCTCCGGCCTGGATTTTTTGGAGAGCTTGGTAGATTCGGCCTTTGAGGTCGGCTTGGTGCAGGTAGTGACGCAGGCGGTCTGTAACGTACCCGAGATTGAGGCGTGGGGCCAGATCTCGAAGGGCTTGCAGAACCTGCATCCATTCGCCGCGGCTCTTCTCGGGAACCTCTTGTAGAACGAGATCGTAGAGGTGGTCCCGAGGTGGCGCAGAGAACTGCTGCCAGAATTGCAGAGACAGTCGCCCTATCAGCTGGTAGTCGACAGATCCTACATTCGGTTGGGTGAAATGTTCGGGCTTTAACCATGCAACAGCCTCCTGTGCCTCCTCACGCCACCCAATGAGGCTAAGTACGTCCTCCTGAGTAAACGGAGGAAGCGCGAGTACAGGAGCGGCGCTCACAAACCAGCGTTGCTAGCAAGCGCTGAGCACTTCCGCGTCTCTTCAACCCGGACCTGTACTAGCCGCACTCCGGTACCGATTAGCACATCCGGGCCCACCACCTCCAAGAGGTACTGAGCCATGTTCTCTGCTGTGGGGTTGAAGGGAACAGTCACTACTCCATCCGGATCCAGTTCCTTGAGATGAGCGGCCAAGGGATCGTCACTGCTCACTAGGAACTTGTGGTCCCATTCACGCTCCACCCACATGCAAAGTCGATCCTTGATCGCAGAGAAGTCCATCACACGACCCACAGCATCAAGAGGAATCAGATGCTCCTTGGATCTCACTGTGAAGTGCACCCGCCCGTTGTGGCCGTGCAGGTGCGCACACTTGGACTCGTGGCCGTGCACTCTGTGCCCGTAAGAGAAGTCGTGGTATCGCTGAGCGTGAATTAGGGTGTCCACTGCGCTGTAACCTCGTTCTGTTTCTTGATGAGAGTCAGCACTCCATCGAATGCGAACTCTGGAACATTGTGATCGACCAGGAAGATGACCTTTCGCTCTGATTGAGCCCGCTGGGCCAGAACCTCCAACAGATCCTCGAGACCAGATCCGCTGAGATAGGCGGAGGGCTCGTCCCAAATCTCAAATCCAAACTGCTGAGACTCGACAGTACTGGCTGCTAGGGCCATTTGCACGGCCAGCCGCAAACGCGTGCGCTCGCCTCCGCTGCATCCTCCTAGCGCTATGCTGTCCTCGTCTCCTGGACGAAAGATCTCAATCTCCAGCTTCTGCTGCACGCTTCCAGAAGCGCTGGCTTGCTGCGTGGAGAAATCCAGCCGCCACCCCTCTAGGCCCAATTGCTCCAAGTACGGCGCTGAGAGCAAGGATAGCTCAGCGAGAGCCTGCTCCATCAGCCGTAGGCGCAGCTTCAGGAAGTGGTTTCCCCAGAACTTGTAGCTCTCCACACGCTCTTCCAGCGCCTTGACTCCTTCTGCGAGCTCTTCAACGGCCTGCTTCGCTCCTTCGAAATAGTTCTCAGCGGTCTGCAACTTCGCCTCAAGATCAGCTCCGTGCTCAAGGACGGCGCCTTGTCCGGCGCGCAGTACCTCCAAGTCGCTCTTCAACGCGTTGAGTGTGGACTCTGTGGACTGGGCTGCATCTGAAGCTCGACGCCATTCAAGTGAAAGCTCTCTATGAGCTTCCTTTGCTTCCCTGGTAGCCCTGTGAGCTGCAGAAGCAGTCTCATTGGTCTTGGCAACACCCTCCAAGCTAGAATCACGCTCCTTTTCTTGAACACTGCGCAGCATCCCAACAGACTCTTCCATCAGTCTGTGACCGTCGTTAGCGTGTCGCCAATCCTCTGTGACTCGATCCAGCTCCTGATTGAGCTCTACGAAGTGCCGATCCTTGAATTCCCCTGAGATTGACTGCTTGCAAGTAGGGCAAGTCGCACCCAAATCATGGTACTCACGAATGTGCCTCTTTACCTCGTCTACACGGTCCTGCGCACGAACAAGCGCAAGATGCAGAGATGCTAGCCGCTGCTCCTCAACCTTGAGCACTGCAGCATGGCTCTCCACAAGCGCTCGATGCTGCGCTTGAACAGAATTCGCTTCCCGTAGGTGTGCTGCTGCTTCCTCTTCCAGGAACTTCTCCCGTGACTCTGCACGCTTCAGTCGTAGCTCAAGTGCTCCCTTGTTCTTCTGAGCGTCGTTGTACGCCTTCTCGGCCTCGGTGATCTGGTTGAGGAGATCACCTTGTCGACGCTCGAACTCAGCAGCCGCCCGAGTTCTCCATGAATCTCGTTCTGCAATCTCTCGACGCAGGCCTTCAACAACCCTGAGTTGCGATTCGAGGATCCCATCAGCACGCGACTTCTTGTTCTCTTCTTCCCGGAGGAGTCGGTCTGCGTCACGAGCAGTCGCTCGAGCATCAGTTGAGAGCTGTTCCCAGAGGGAGAGATTGAGAAGGTCAGATAGTACTTGCGCTCGCTCTCCAGGACCAAGGTCAAGGAACAATCGAGCATCCTGAGCGTGATGGACGGTTTGGGTCCAGACTTCCCACGTGCACCCGAAGGCTTTGTGGAACTCTTTCGGGTCATACGCTTTATCTCCTGTGCTATCCCACATCCTGAGAGAGTTGGGGGATTGGGTACGGTTGATCACTCGACCGTCAGAAAAGGTGGCGTCAACTGCAGCCTTCTTCAGCCCTGTGTTGACGACTTTGGGGCCGGAAACTCCATCTCCGGTAGATCCCGTGCATGCCCACGTCAGAGCATTGAGGAGTGAGGACTTACCCACCCCATTCGCCCCCAAGCGCGGTTCGTCTTCGTTGCGGCCAGTGATCCAGTAAAGCCCGGGCTGTGAGGGCAGCTCAAGATCGAGCTCTACTAGCCCTCCGAATCCGCGTAGATCAAGTTTTCGACAGACGATGCCGGAGGAGCTCGGAGCCGACGGCTTGGAGGGGGTCGGGGACAGTTGTCGCCTTGCAATACTCACTGAGCGCATCCTCTGGTCTGGTATTGAGCCCTACACCTTGCTTCGAGGGCTCATCGAGTTTCACTTGCTTGTCCACAAGCGGAACAAGGGAGATGTTGACGTCTTTGCACGACTTCAGCACCTCCTCCTTGAACTCTTTCCACTGGGAAGGAGAAAGGTGTGCTCCCACTTTCACTGATACTCGAATCTCATCTTCAGGAGTCACGTCCCCTACAGCTCCCCAAACAGGGTCATCCTCATTCTTGAGAAGATCGTCCAGACTAGTGACGAGGGCGATCTTGCGCTTCAACCCTGTGTAGATGCTGGTGACCTTGGGGTTGAATGTCGTCTCATCGTCCCACTCCAGCAACAATACTCGAGGATGGTAGTGAGGAGAGTAGCGGGTACTGTAAGGAGTCCCGACGTAGATGAAGTCAGGGCCTAGGTGTTGGGGTTTGTGAATGTCGCCACTCAAGATGAGGGCTCTGGAACCGGGGATCTGCGTTCGGCTGATTCCCGGGAGCACTTGTCCCATCTCTGATTGACACCCGTCCACAGTGATATGGGTGAGAACTAGTTGAATCTTCTCATCCTGCTCCCGGTACTCCTTCCACTCCTCCACAGGGTTGTTAGTGTGAGGGAGCACCAAGATTCCTTGCTCGTATGACGCGAACTCTGGCTCAGAGTAGTACCTGATTCCATACCCTCCCCAATCCAGCTCTCCTAGCCAGTCGAAAAACGGCTCACCCTCATCGATGTAGTCGTGATTCCCTTTGACTACATGCTTGCTGAGCCCGGGAGCCGTCTCAAGTTCCTTCACAATTCGATGTAGTAGACGAGAGCTGTGGTGATCCTTGAACTCCGTCAAATCACCAAGGCACCAAAGATCATCGATAGCACCGTACTGATCCTCCACTTTCCTCAGAAAGGGGAAGATCTTCCACCGGTACGCGTCCTGCTCACGATCGGTGAAATGCGGATCCGTGAAGAAGAGGTGTCTCACTAAGCTCATCTGTGCCTCCTATACGGCCGCTTTCGGAACATACGAGAGCTGATACCAAGCCCACGCGTCCTCGATGGTTTTCGCTTCCCACCGATAGATGTCCCCTCGATAACGAGAAACTCCCCACATTCCTTTGTAGAACCAGATATGAGGCTTCACAGCGGCAGCGGCCTACGCACAACCTGAGGTTCTTCCCTCCAAGTCTCCATCATGTCCTTGACGAACTCACGTCGCAGCTTCTGAGTCACAGCCATCTCCCTCTGACCCTTGTGCATAAGAAACTGCTCCAGCTCCTCCAGGCGCTTGAGGTAATTGTTGATCCACGCAACAGGAATGCCCTCCTCACTCACTTGTGCACACTCGAGAAATCAACTCCACCATCCTCCTCACTACGCGCATTGTGAGGGTAGATGATCTTGTGAAGCTGCAGATTCAGCCCGATGTCCAGCGAGGAGAGACGATCGCGCTTCATCTTCTCCACCCACTCCTCAAGAGTGCACACTGAATCGTGAATGTGCTTCCCTGCCACGACTCGGTTGAGGGGAGACATGACAAAGCGCGCTTCACAGCGCTGGTCCCGACGAAGGATACGGGCTACTGAGATCAGGCTCTGATAGTCATCCTCGTCGGCCACTACAAACTTGACCACATGGCGCTCGTCCAGCCCTGTGAAGTTGTCCAAGATCATGTGCTTCTTGACCTTGGAGGAGGGTAACTTGAAATCCAGAACCAGCGCTACATCAGGGCTGAGCTGCTTCAACCACCCCACCGGCTCTGTTCCTGCCGTCTCGATGGTGATCTTGTACTTGCGGTAGAGCAGGTACTGCAACAGCTGCATCACCGCATCATGAGGCTGCTCCAGAGGCTCGCCACCAGTGAGTGTGATCTTCTTCGCGGCGCCTACTTGGGCAATCACCCCAACCAACTCTTGAGGGGTGTACTCTTTCCCCCTCTTGAACGACCAGGAGTACATGGTATCACACCACTGGCACCCTACTGAGCACCCTGCAGTGCGGACAAACACAGTCCAGCTGCCCTGGTGAAACGCATTCGCTTCTCCATCCAGAGCTTCGTAGACAGACAAAATTCTCAGCTTGGACGTCTCCATGGACCCTCTCAGTGTTGAAGGAGGAGTATGCCCCTCTCAGAACACAATACCGTCAGGCTGCTGATTTGGCCGAACTAGGCGTGTTTTGCCAATCCCGCTTGGAACTCCTGTCGACGCTTCAAGGCCATCTGCCCTCCTGTGGACTGCAAGGGAACGAAACGCGTCCCGCCGCATCCTCGACAGACCTGCTTCGCAGAGGCCATTCTCCAGAGTGAGTAGAACAACCCTGGAAGTATCATGAAGCACCAGAGAACCATCTCCAGAAAGATGTTCCCAGGGACGTACCTCTTCGTGGTGCCCACGTACCCGCAGTCCAAACAGATCTTCTCCGATTTCATGACAGTTCTCCCGATGTAGTATACAACTACAATACGCTAGGGATCGCCATTCTGGGCTCTACGCACGCGCACGCACGTGATTTCACACAACCCACGTGATATTACTACGTAATTCACGTTGTGGGTTGAATGTGTTCTCCCGTATTGTAAAAGATCCTACAGACACTCCTTGTGGATTCAACCTCTCGTGAGCCTCCCCACCCCCCTACCCCAGAATTCTTTTGTGAGCGGTATTGACTTTTACTTTATACTATCTATAATGTACAACATAGGCAATCCAACATTGAGGTAGAGAAGAATGCGTTCACACATCACTGTTCAAGGGCAGACCTGCAAGGTGCGAAGAACTGCTTTCCAGTTCAACCCTGAGACTGCCTATCTGTTTGAAGTGGTAGCACCTGAAGGCTTCACCTTTCGAGATGGATCCACCTTCTTTGCGGTTGACTGTGAAGGTGATCTATTGAATGCAGAGAAGAACGAGGAGCTCGTGGCTATCAAAACGGAGCCTGCTGCTGACAAAGTCGCTGACGACCAGATCTATGACAAGGTCACTGATCTGGTCAACGACACCAGTCTCGAACAGGTTCTTGCTGCACTTGTCCGCTACACAGAGGACTATCGAGACGACGATCTGGGTCGCCCTTCTG
>JAEHJW020003506.1_pt1 | contig 10076 bp, 9 predicted proteins | sample 9271431 | NCBI WGS metagenome assembly JAEHJW02
GGAGGAACGTGGTATCCGACCTATCACTACGATGTAGTGGTGTCTTCGAACGTGTCTAAGTCTAATTTCAGTACGGCTCAACAGTTGGAAGCCTTCTTACAACTGCTGGCATTCATCGTGCCTATTGATGTCGTAATCAACAACCTGACCGCTGAATTTGCCAACGTGACCTTTAGCCCTGCTCTGCTTGCTGCGGCTGGTGTCATGAACATTACCTGGCTCAACTAAGGTTCCGACATGGCAGCATCAAATCTTATCTTTCAGATCACGAACACGGGTATCACTGCGGCAAACAACGCCAATCAAGGCGGTCCAAAAGTCAATATCACGTCGTTCAAGGTCGGCTCCGCTTACAACTATTCACCAGCGACAACGGATACAGCGTTGCATGGTACTACGTTGTACTCTGGGGGAATTGCTGGGTATGCGGTTGATAGCAACGATGCTGTCACCTACACTATCCAGATGGATCAGACAGTAGGCACGTTCAACTTCGGTGAAATCGGCCTGTATGATTCGAACGGCAACCTGTTTGCTCTAGGCGCTCTAGCTAACCTTCAAGAGAAGGTGCAAGCGTCTGGCAGCAATCCGGGTAACGTCGTTTCATTCCAAATCAAGCTTACCCTGGCTAACATTGCTCCGGCTATTCAGTTCACGCAGGTAACTTCTACCAACGCACAGTTGCTGGAGATTGCTGCACCTGACGGGCTGCCTGTTCCGGGTCCTGTGTCTCCAAACAACCCGAACGTCTATTCGATTCAGGGTGGGGATGATTCTGGTCAGCCGATCATTGCGGTAAGAGAGACAGCTTCAGGTCTGTGGGCATTTTCGACTCACCCCACTCAGATATTCACTGGTTTAGTAACGTCGTCGTCGAGTACGTCCGCTATCAACTGTTCCTCAATTACATCGGCGGCTTTCGACTTCAAAGCCAATCGATACATTGCGCAGTTCACTAGCGGGACTAACAAGGGTATCGCTCGGTATGTTACTGGGTTCAGTAACGGCCAGTTTACTGTCTCTGGAGCATTCCCTGCGGCACCGGCGACCAACGATAATTTCACCATCTACGTCAGTAACTACTTCCGTCTCTCGGAGTACAACTTTGCGGTTGACTCCGGTACGGCCAACTCGTATCTGCTGACGGTCTATCCGGCAATCAATGCCCCAGCACCCGGAATGGTGTTTACTTTCGTAGCTACGAACGGTAACACAGGTGCGTCTACTGTCAACATTGCAGGCACTAACTACAGCCTCAATGGTCCTGCCGGTGCTTTGCAAGGCGGTGAGATTGTAGCAGGTGCTCGCATAGCCATCTTTTTCCACAGCGGGGCATGCTACCTGATGACAACCTCATCGGGTGCTGTTCAAGTAGGACCTGCATCTAAGAGTGAACACGCTCTGCAGTTGGGTCAAGTACAGTCAGGCGCGTTGGCTTTAAACGTTGCTAGCATTACAGCAGGAACAGGAACGTTTACCAACGGTAGCTACAATACCCTAACTGTAGGAAATGGTACATTTAGTAGTGGTACCTACAACGGATTATTGACTATCGCTGCAGGCGGTATAGTCATCAACAGCGGTGGTTTAACTGTCAACAACAACTTAGGCGCTACCATCAGTGGCGGCCTGTCGGTTCTAAACGGAAGCGGTGTATCCACACTATACACGGACTCGAACATTAACGATCTGGTAGTACGTACTGGGGCATCTTCGTCGTACAAATACACGGTATTTGACGCCAACGGAAACCTTTTGATTCCCGGGTATGTTCAGGGGGCTAATGCAGCCGCTTCTAACCAGGCAGTGATGCTCGGGCAGTTACAGTCTAGCGTCTTATCGATCAACGTAGCCAACATCGGTGTTAGCGGTACCGTTACTGCAACCAACATTACCGTAAATACCGGAGGGTTGACGGTAACTGGCACAGGTATTAACGTCGGCTCTGGTGGTTTGTCTATTTCTAACGGTAGTGGTAGTGCTTTTCTTCAACCCGATGCAAATACCAATGACCTCGCAATCAGAACAGGACCATCGTCTGCATATAAGACATCCACGTTCGATGCTAATGGTAACTTGCTGATACCTGGCTATCTACAAGGCGCTCGTGCAACAACCTCTAGTCAAGCAGTAATGCTTGGTCAGTTAACGGACAACTCACAACATCTTTACGTTGGTGGACTCCAGTCTCTGTCAGCTATAATTGCCCCAGCATTCACCGGTTTAGCTTCACAAGCATCTACACTGTCTCAAAATGGCGGTGGTGGTGCAGCAATGACTTTCAATTGGTCGGGTCAAAACGGGCAACCTCAGTGGCTTTGGGGTAGTAACAATGGTACAGACATATACGTATATAACCCGTCTAACTTCAGTGTCAACTACGCTAACACAGTAGGTGGAGCAAGTTTCCCTGCAAGCTTTGGCGGAAACGGGTATCAAAAGTTGCCGAACGGGTGGATTATTCAGTGGGGTAGCGGCGGTGCAATGCCTGCTAACGGCGCATCTGCCAACTACTATTTCCCTATCGGCTTTCCTAATGCGTGTTTGATGGTTGTACCTGCTCCAAATTGGGCCTGGACCAACAACGGCATTCATACGGGGTGGACTGTAAACGGATTCAATGCATCGTACTTCGCCATGAGCGTTAACTCCGACTCTTATGTGTACTCGGTGTACTACCTTGCAGTTGGTTACTAAGGAAAAGCAATGCAACAATCGATAAAACTGGTAGCATACGACGACAACGGTGAGATTACACGCATTTGCGATAGCGTAGATAGCCCACCTAAAGCTAACGAGAAGGCAATCCCTATCACAGATGCTCAGTGGCAGCAGATTGTGTCTCGTCCTATGTCGTCGCCAGAAAACCCCGGGTGGAAGGTCGTAAACGGACAATTAACTGAACCGCCAGCACCTACACCTGAGCGTTTGCTAGCTAATGCTAAGCAAACAAAGGTATCCCAACTCCGTCAGGCTTACACACTAGCTATCAGCAATCCTATCCCCTTTACGAACAGTGCCGGTGTGTCTTCCACGTACTCGTTCGGTAATACTCTAACCCCTGGAGGATCAAACGCGCAGGAGCTACTGCGGTCTATCCTAAGCGCAGGTGAATCTTCCTGGGTTGCCGGGGTTTGGATGGACTCTAAGGGTATAGCACAAGCTATGACATACACGGATTTGGCTAATCTACAGAAAGCTATCGATGCAGTTGAAATACCAGACGAGCAAAACCTCCTCTTGAAGATTTCTAAAGTGCAGTCTGCTACGTCTTTGGAAGAAGTAGAAGCCATCTCGTTCTAATCTATAGAAAGAAGGACTGAGCATGTCTTGGCAATTAACAAACCTGACTGCACCAGACGGTAGCACGTATCAAACCCTAGTCAGTAACGGAATCAGTTGGCAGAGTTTTGTATCTGTCAATAGAGGTAAGTACCCGTATTGGCTAGTGTACGATCCGAACTCCGACATCATCTGGAACAGCACTACCGACCTGACGACGATTTGGCCGGTAGGTATGGAGGTAGTAGGTGTATCCGTAGCACCCCCGGCCAATCTGAACGGTAACTTCGTCTGGTATAACGGTGCAATCACGCCCGTTATCTCGTTGAAGCAAAATCCTCAGATTGCAATGCTGAGTCAGGCTTGCCAAGACAACATCATTGCAGGCTTCTCTACTACTCTGATTTCGCCGTCTGGTACGATCACTCTGTCGCAGACTGATCAGCAGAACAACCAGTTGGGCCTGACACTGGCTGCTCAGATCATTGCTACTGCAACACCCTGGGCGTCCGGTGAAGTTGTTGCAGCAGACAGCATCAGAACCTATGCTGGTGACTACTACGTAACGTTCAACGGCGGCACTTGCGGTACCACAACACCTGCATTTCCATCAGGCTTCAGTGTCAAGGTCGATGACAACGGTGTTCTATGGGAGAAGTACGGATGGCCTGTAGGCACAAACTACGGGATAACGTTCGTGACACCACGACAGGGTGTGATGTTAGGCTCCCAGGGCGCGGCCTTTATTGCCAATTGCCGGATTCAATTTCAAAACCTGAAGGCTAGAGTGCAGGCTCTAGGCACGCTACCTTACTGGTCAGCTAGTAGCCCTGTTGCATCAGGAGGAGAGATTGTAGACTTGTCTGGCAACGTCTATGTGTCCGCAGCAGGTGGGGTTACAGGTACAACTTCGCCCACTTTCTCCCCTTCTGCTAGTGCGATCAATGACGGGTCAGTTGTTTGGACGTTCGAAGGAACACAGACGCAACTGATCCAGGAACTGTCTTGGACTCAGGTTACTTAACCTCTAGCTGGCCTTTCCGGTGTAACTGATATGCTGATTACGAACAATACCAGTAGCCTCCTGACGTTGGACGGGTACAGCATTGCAGGAAATGGCCAGTACGACCTGACGGGATCACCTGGACCTATTCTGTTTGCAGCGTGGAGATCAAGTTTAGTCTCTTTGCCTATAGGAATCAGTCTGCTAAATGATGGCGGAACAATAACCATTTTTCCGCCATTCGCTACAGGCACCGATACTTCCGTGGAGGCAGTGCTAGGATACACACCGCTGCCTAGCACTACTCCATATGTAGCTAGTTTCAATGGTAGAGGCGGCACCGTTAATCTGACTTCGGTGGATGTGACGAATGCTTTGGGGTATACTCCGGCACTTCCTAACGGAAACCCTAATTCGCCACTGAACGCGCAGAATGCAACTACAGACACTCAGGTAGTACCATACGGTCAGTTGTATCAGTACCTAGGGGCAGAGATGCCCGCTATTGACCAAAACGTACCGCCGTGTCCTAGTCGAACGTTAGGGTTAGCCCCACGTGGTTGGGTTACCGTTGCAGGGACCTATACCGATGGACCATTTTCACCTACCACGTACATCTACGGGTTGCTGGTTACAAGAAATACTGATGTAACCAATACTCCGCCTGCTGCCAGTGCTAATAGCACCACTGCTTGGTATCACCAAGAACTGTACCTGACTCGCAATCAAAAGTACATTCGATACAACACGAACGGTGCCGGCTGGACACCGTGGGTTGCCGGGATGTATCAAGACATGAGCGGTAATAGCTCATTAGGTGGAAACTTTTCTGTAGGTGGTACTCTTACTGTCAGTGGAAATACTCAGCTTACCGGGACTCTTTTTGATCAGCAGAATTCTGGCTACTACCTAAAGCCTAGCGGTACATCAGTCCTAAGTCAACTAAACACCAACAATCAAAATATCGGAGCCCCTGTAAATACCGGCGGCGTAACTTGGCTTATAGGAAATCAAGCTTGGACAGGATCAGCCTTTGCTGCTAGTGGTATCAATTCTGTTACTGGTGTCCTTGTTAATGGCGGAGCAGGATCCCAGTTGTTTACACTAGCCTCGGGACCGGGGCAATTATCTTTACAGCTGGATGGATCTATCTTTATCGGAGATGGGCTTCCTTATAACCCGTTTAATTCGATAGGGTCTACGGACGGCTCTTTAGTCGTACAGGGGAACGCTAGTGTCGGTGGTTTGTTTGCTGTTCAAGGTTCAGCAACCTTCGTCGGTGGAGTAACAGTAAATAACAGTCAGATTGTTTTATCGAACTCTGGTCAATCGTCTCTGTACACTGATTCAGGTACCAATGACTTAGTTATCAAAACTGGTGCATACGGGGCATACAAATACACTGTTCACTATGCAAACGGTGATATAGCTGTACCGGGAAATGTTTCTTCGAGCGGCCCAAACGGGTTCTATGCCCTAAATAATTCAGGTTTGAACATAAATGACTCATCAGGCACATCTCACCTGATTTGGCATATGAGTACGGATAACTATCCTACTTGGATCAATGTTATGGGTACGCACGTCCGTGTTGTCAATCAAGCCTATAATGCAGAACTTTGGACCTGTGATAACAGCGGCAATATGTGGGCCCTGGGAAACGTAACCGCCTATTCGGATGAGAGATTCAAAAGCGGTTGGAGCGATTTTTCACCAGACTTCGTACACCGATTAGCCGGTGTACGTGCTGGCTCTTACATCAGAACAGACAGCCCTGCTAAGGGCTTACGTCAGCTAGGTGTAGGTGCTCAGTCTCTTCAGCCAGTAATGCCCGAGGCTATAGGCAAGAATGAACAAGGTCACTTGACCGTGGCATACGGTAATGCTGCACTGGCTGCTGCTGTCTATCTTGCTCGCCATGCTGTAGGTCTAGAGGCAAGAATTAGAGATTTGGAGGACAGGCTGTGACTCTACCTGGTTCAGGGGCGATCTCGTTTGCCAACATAGACGCCGAAATAGCCAATGGCACGAACAGTATAGATATGAACTGGGTTCGTACTAACACTAAAGACAGTGTTACGAACCTAGGTGCATTGTACTCCAGGGCTTGGTATCAACAAAATACTGCTGGTAATTGCAACAACGGCAACTGTACGGCAACCGCATGCAACTGCTCTGGTAATACTCAATGTGCTAACTGTTCTCTATCAGCAATAAACTGCACCAATTGCGACACACGTGCGTGGCTTCAGCCGAATTGCAACTGTGCTTGCACTTATAACTGCACACTTGTAGCCAACGTGCTCTACAATAACTGCTACTCTGATGAACGGCTGAAATGTAAATGGGAAAGGCTACCAACCGACACCCTCAAGAGACTAGCAAAGGTTAAAGTTGGTACATACGAGAGAATCGACAACGGTGCTTTAGAGATCGGTGTTAGCGCCCAAAATCTAGAAGACGCTCTCCCTAGAGTAGTAACTCACGACGCTCGTGGATACAAGAAGGTAGACTACGCCAAAGCTGCACTTGTGTCTGTAATAGAGTTGGTGAGAGAAGTCGCAGAACTGAGAAAAGAGCTTGACGAGATAAAGTCCAAAACAGCTAGGTAACATCATGTCCTCTCCTGCTATAACCATTGCTTGTGTCTCCAACTTGTTTGTGCGTCAAATGCACTTTAAGAATGCTGGTGACGTAGAACTAGGTCACAAGCATAATTTCGATCACATCACACTACTAGCACGTGGGTCGTTGCGAGTGAGAGTGGGGGACGAACAGAAAGACTTCGTTGCACCGTGCCCTATCTTCATCCATAAAGACATCGAGCACGAGCTAACGGCTTTAGAGGACAACACCATAGCTCACTGCATTCATGCATTGCGTGATGGTAACCGGGTAGAGGACATTGTAGATCCGGAGATGGTTCCTGCACCTAATCATCCAGCGTTCGGTGCTTTACTGAAGTCTGTTCGCCGGAAAGATCGTGATGCAGAATAATCCTGTGTTTACCAAGCTCAGGCTGTCACTGCTAGACGAACCTAAGCCAGAATTCAAGACCCTAGAAGAACTCATCGATTGGTATTTCAGTAACGGGACACCGATGCTGATACCATACGACGCTGAGATTTTTCAAACAGACGATGCTACTGCGATCAGCTTATATCGTGATGGTCAGTATCAGGTAGAGTTGTACCTGCTGCACGCACCTTATTCTATCCCGATGCACGCTCACCCAGGGATTGAACTGACACAGGTGTACTTACTGGCAGGAGAAGATCCTAAACCTTTGGGTGACCGCAACAATGCTTCGCTTGTTCATCAAGACTGGGGGTTGACAATCCCGAAGCTACCTCCCGGTGAATACCACGGGACTGAAGGAATGCCACTCCGTAAGACTCGCGGACAGGTCATGTTAGTGTTTGAGCGGTGGCCTGAAGGTGTACGACCTACGACAGTAGCCGCGGTGTGGAAAGGACGCTCCGTGGGTCCTAAACATGACGAACTGATACGCCGTTATGAACAATCCAAATGATCTGCCGCAGGTTCAGGATCAGTACGGCCTCTGGCACTGGTCTAAATATCTAGGAACGGATCCGGTTCCGCCAATACAGCAATTTCAATATCTACCAACTCAACCACCGGTAGAGGAATTAGCTGCATTCAGTGAACAGTACACCAGGCAAACAAAATGATCTTCGAGATTGTTGGTCAACGGTTAGACGGCTCTCAGAATGTATTTCTGTACGATAATGAGACCAATCGCTTGAGCATCAAGTACACTGGTTTCGTATTTGAGTTTCAGGATGCTGCCGAGAAAGTAGAGACACGAACTCCATATAGGGCATTCTCTGCTGATGAGCCGTTTGGTAAATCTAAGAGCCTACAGGTTCTCAAGATTCAGCTGGGGTTGTCTTGCAACTACTCTTGTGAATACTGCTCCCAGAGGTTTGTTGCTAGGCCGGAAGAGACTACCAAGCGTGACATTGACCAATTCATATCGAAGCTAGAGCATCTAGAGTTCCAAGAAGAGAAGGGCTTGAAGATCGAGTTTTGGGGCGGTGAGCCTCTAGTCTACTTGAAGACCCTGATCCCTCTAGTCAAAGCTTTGGACGAACATTTCAAGTCTTGGTCTAGAAAACCTATTTACTCCGTGATCACTAATGGCTCATTGCTTAACGATGAAATCTGTGATTGGTTGATTGAGAATCAATTCAGTGTCGCTATCAGTCACGACGGTCCAGGTCAATCGGTACGAGGCCCTGACCCGTTCGATGATGAGAAGACACGTTTGGCTGTCTATCGGTTGTATCGTGCTCTGCGACCGGTGAACCGAATCAGTTTCAATGCCATGCTGAGTAGATCCAACACGAGCAGAAAAACCATCTACGATTGGTTCGTCAAGTTTACAGGTGATCCTAACGTTCCACTAGGTGAAGGTTCTCTAGTAGATGCCTACGATGATGGTGGATACGGCAACTCCCTCAGTACACTGGAAGAACACTTTGCATTCCGCAAGCAGGCATTCAATGACATTCTAGAGTTCAATGGGGACATCGGATTTTCCGCAGTTCTAGACAAGGTATATCAATTTACTCGTGATGTCCTCTCCCACAATGAAGCCAAGTACCTAGGTCAGAAATGCGGGATGGATAACAGAGATGTGCTAGCAGTAGACCTCAAAGGTAACGTGATTACTTGCCAGAACGTAAGTGCTGTAGAAACAGCAATGAATGGCGAGTCACATAAAGCTGGTACGATCGAAGATATCGAAGCAGTGCAAGTAAAGACCGCTACACACTGGAGCAAAAGGCCCGATTGTGCTAGTTGTCCTGTACTCCACCTGTGTAGAGGCAGTTGCATGTACCTGCAGGATAAGTACTGGGATATCTCTTGTGCGAATGCGTACTCAGACAACATAGCACTTCTGGCTCTGTCGTTTGAGAAGATTACAGGTGGTTTCATTCCTGTGTACATCAAGGCCGATCATCTCCCTCCAGAACGACGCGACATCTGGGGTGTAGCACTAAAACACGAAGAAGCTAAACCTCGTGTCATACCAATTCAACCGATATGATGCATACAGAACCTAAATCCACCTACTGTGAATAGGTCGCTCTATGTTAATCACCAACAATACTAACTCGGTTATTACTCTAGACGGGTACAGTATTGCTGCCAACGGTCAGTATACGTTAACCGGCTCTCCTGGACCTGTTCTGTTCGCTGCCTGGCGTTCAAACTTGGTTCAATTGCCTGTTGGTGTAGGGATGCTAGATGACAACGGCACTATTTCGTTCTATCCGCCGTTATCTACGTCCACCGCGATTTCTACTATTGGAGCTACAGGACCTACTGGAGCAACCGGTCCTCAAGGACCTCAAGGATCTCCAGGTCCTGCGTCTACAGTTGGTGCTACCGGGGCTAGCGGAATTCAGGGTGCTACCGGAATTCAAGGTGCTACAGGAATTCAAGGTGCTACAGGACCCCAAGGTTCGACAGGTCTAGGGGCAACAGGAGCTACCGGTATTACAGGACCAGCAGGGCCTCAAGGTTCTACTGGCCCTCAAGGTGCTACCGGGCTTCAAGGTATCATTGGTGCAACGGGCTTTATTGGTGCAACCGGTATTCAAGGTGCTACAGGACCCCAAGGTGCTACAGGTCTAGGAGCAACCGGCGCTACCGGAGTTACAGGGTCCATAGGACCACAAGGTGCTACAGGTCTAGGGGCAACAGGCGCCACCGGACCTACAGGACCTACGGGACCCCAAGGTGCTACAGGATCTACCGGACC
>JAEHJW020004221.1_pt1 | contig 10072 bp, 15 predicted proteins | sample 9271431 | NCBI WGS metagenome assembly JAEHJW02
ACGAAAGCCGCACCGCGTAGGTATGAGCGCCTACCGGAGCGGATGCGGCAGTCCCGGCCAGCGTGTACGCGATTGCCTGCCCGCTGCCGTCAATCGGTCGCCAGGGGGATTTTTGAAGCCACATAGGATCTCCAAAGAAAGAGGCCGGGTGTTACTCCGGCCTCGTAGTGGACGACGGCTATAAGCCGCGCCTAAGAGGGGAATGCCCCATTATCAGCCCGTGCTGTCGAAGATCGCCCCGAGCGCGTGCTCGTTCGCTACCTCGAGCGTGTACTCGACCCGCAGCATCTTGCGAGTGCTGTCGCCGGTATCGGCGAGCGGCTTGATGCTGTAGGGACGCAGGTACGCGATTCGCAGGAAGTCCGGATCGACGAAGTAGATGTCGCCCGACTGCGCCAGGAAGATATCGGGAACGATCTTTACGTCGCCGAAATCCGTCTGGTATACATCGACCGCAGCCGCCAACTTCTTGTCCTCGACCTGGGTGAAGCGCGTTCCGGGCCCGGTGAACGTGGAGATGATCCCCTTGTTCTTCGGGCTGCAAATCGCGTAGGGCGTCATCTTGCCGCTGTTGGTAAAGATGTCCTGCGCCGCCGTCTTGAACTCCGCTTCCGTAACCGCCGCCGTGACGCTGTTGTAGGTGCGCCCCGTCGTGCCGTTCCCAAACGTCGAAGTGCCGACCGTGATCGTGCCGGTCGGGTTCGCGCCCGACGGCGCGCCGCCAGTCTGGAAGACCGTGTTCGTGACGAGCCACGACGGCAATCCGCCAAGCACGCGGGCGGCCGACGACGAACCAGCCGAACGAGCGGCGTTCTTCGTAATCGAGCCTTCCATGTCCTTACGGAGCGCCTTAGCGGCCTTCGCGATCTGATAGCCCATGCGATTGGTCGCGCCCGCTGCGCGCACCGCCTGCAAGGTATCCGAGAGCTGGATCACTTTGCGGCTGATCTGGGTGTAATTCCCCAAGCGGCCCGTCGGGTTGGTCACGTCCGCCGTGGCGTCGTCACCTTCGATCTGGCTGTTGGAGGTGTTCTGCGCCGCCAGCACATCGACGTTCCACTCGTGGTACGTCTGCTCGGCTTTGCCGCGCTTCGCCATGCTGAGGATCGGCACTTCGTACGGATCCACGTTGTGGATGAGATTGCCGAGATCTTCTCGGATGTTGACCTGAGTATAAGTCTGGTCGGTATTTGTCGGTACCGTCATCGGAATGCTCCTATTGTGCGAGGCGCTCGAACATGGCCGCTACCGCATCTGGATCGCGATAACCGCTCTTGACGACCGTCTCACGGATGTTTTGATACTGCGCTTCCGCGGGATTTCGCACGGATCGCGTGCCTGGCTTTGCCATCTGCGGCGCTGCGCGGACTTGTTTCAGCTTCGCGGGCTGTGCGGCTTGGAGCTTTGCATACCGCGCCGCCATGTCGAGAGCCAACATCTGGCGGTGGTCGGTGATGCTGTTAAGCTCGGCATCGCTGAACCCGAGTTTATGCCCGAGACTCGTAATCGCGTCCTGGGCTTCTTTCGCCTGCACTGGATCTCGCCACTCCGGGCGCAATGCCAGGAGCTTTTCGCGCTCGGCAGGGATCACTTGCGAGCGGCTTTGTTCTGCCGCTTGGGCTTCCTGCTGTTTCGCGAGGCCGATCTGCTGCACGTACTGCTGCAACGCCTGTTGGCGCTGCGAGAAATCTGCCGATAATGCGGCGTATTCGGCGGGGTTTTCCGCGCGCAACTGTTGCCAGTTGATCCGCTGGTAGTCCCCGAGCATCTGCTGCTGAGCAGCGGTAAAGAGCGCCTCGGCCTGCTGGATTCGCTGGCCGAGTGCTTCGCGAACCTGCTGCTGTTCGCGCTGGAATGATTCCTTTTGCGCGGCGGCTTCGGATAGCCGCTGATAGCCTGCGGATGCTATCTGATAGCCCTTGACTACCTCGCTGAGGGGGCGAAGTTCCTCTTTCCCGTCCACCTTGACACTTACCGGGATCGAGAGAAACCCCTCCGGGTCGATCTGGTTCTCTTTCAGGTACGCATCGAGAGAATCGTAACTCTTGACCTCCGGTTCCGGAGGGGCTTCTTCGGTCTTAGCCGGCGCAGCATCCTCGCCTTCCGCTGCTGGAGCCTCCGGGGCTGCGACTTCGGGCGCATCCTCCGATTGGTCCCACGCCCGTTCCAATGCGCTCTCGAGCGCTTCCCCCGACGCCGCTTGCGCGGTGGTCGTGTCAGTCATAAATAGACTCCGAGGTTACGTAAGCCGTACTTGACGGCATTTGCCATGCGGTCCACCGAGGACTCGCGCAGCCGAAGCTGTTGCTTCTGGAAATCGCCGCTCTCCATGAGCGCGCGCAGATAGTTCTGCAAGCGATTCCACAATTGTTCGGTGAGGACAAGCCGCACCATCATGTCGGTGTCACCGACCGGGCACTTTTCGCGAAGCTGAGTTAGCTGCGACTCGATATGCCCACATGCTTCCCGAAAGATCGGCGTCTCCAATAGCCGCGCCGCTTCGTCGCCCCTGGCGATTTCATCCTCGGGGCTGAATTGCGATCCGTTCAATTAACTCCCCTGTAGTCCCTGGATGTCCTGTCGAAGCACCGTACCAGCGTTCACCGCTGGATCCTGCTTCAACTGCGCGGCCACGATGGGCGCGAGAATCTTTGCGATCTCGGTGAACATCTGCACATCCATGCCGGCGAGGTTCACCATGCGGTCCTCCCGGTTCTGGAGTGCAGCGTGCGTGACCTCGGCCTGCGCTCGCGCCTGTGCGCCCTGCTCTTGGATCTGGGCCTTTTGTAGACCGGCCTGCGCTTGCACTTGGGCGGCCTGTAGGCGCGTCTGAGCCTGGACAACAGCCGGATTGGGCTGCGGCGGATGCTGCTGCGTCCACTGCTGGTATTGGGGGCTATCGGGATCCATCGCGTACTGCTCGGGCTGTTCGTAACCAAGCAAGTTACATCCCATGCGAAAAGTGTTGTATGCCTCTTTCGGCCCCACGAGTCCTATCGACGCGATCTTCTCCTGCATCTGCGTGAGCATCATCAGGTTTGACCGCGCTTCTTCCCGTGAACCGCTCCCGAGTCCGACGTTCGCCGATACCCGAGTGCGCTCGCGCCACTGAGCGGGGTCGATCTCGACCCACTTACCACGGAGTTCAAACTGCGTCTTTTGATCCTGGTGGCGGATGATGAGCGTGTGGATCTTTAGGAATATGTCCTTGATACCTTCCGCCAAACACCGCGCCATCATCTCGATCTTCAGGCCAGCAGCCGCCATCCCGGCGAGTTGTCCGCCCTTGGTCACGTTCTGGAGTGCGTCCGCATCCACTCCTATCGTGTCTTTGCCCACGCCGGTACGGAACTCGCGCCAACTGTCGATGTATTGAGCCATCGGGAGCGCCTGCTCGACGATGTTGGAAGGATGCTGGAACGGCATGATGACGTTCCCCGGCGAGCCGTTCGTCCTAACCACCCCACCCGCTCTGGACGTCATCAGGTCTGTCAGGTTGCAGTTGCGATAATCCACCGCGACGCGGCCATTGTTCGCCAGCCGCAGGTTATTGAGCATCTGCCGGACCACTTCCGACTTGATGACCTGGATATCTTGCAGGTCGTCGTAGAGCGAAAGCCCCGTGTGGCGATGCGGCATCCGGCGAGAGAGGCACGAGACGAACGGTGTTTCCTCGAGTTCCTCGTTCTCGATGATCTTGTCGCCGGCAATCAGGATATGCCGCAACTCCGCTATGCCGTCGCCGTCGTAGTCGATGCGGATAGCTACGTCGCGGACCTCGATCTCTTGCATCGCGCGATTCGCCTCTCCAATCGGATTGTCCTGCATGGACATCTGATCGACGACGACGTTACGCGCCAGCGCGTCCATCTCCATCCAATCGGGTTTCCCTGGCGCGAGCGAGTTCACGAGGTCCGCACTAAAGCCGTCCGCGATAAGCGTCGAGCGCGTCTTGGTCGTCTTGTGGCAGACGAATACGCTCTCGTTATCGACTGGGCCGCGAACCAGCGGCGATACGAGCATTTCCTCGGCAGGCACGCACGCGACCCTGATCCGCTTGGTTTCCTTGGTTCTCCGGATCTTCAGGTCGAACACCGACATCGGCGGCATTCCTAGCGGCATGTCGATCTGGTGCTCGTTCTGCTCGAGTACGTCGATCTTCTCGCCGTCCTTGTCCGCCAGTAACTGCGAGACCTCATCCTGCGGTATCCCCGAATACCGCTCGGTCTTGGCGTCCTTATATTCCTCGACCCAAACCTTGGCGTATCCGTTACGCAACAAGAGCGCGTCTTTGATGAAGTCGTGGAGGACGAAAAAGCCGTCGTTCTCCTTCATGAATACGTGGTTTACGTACTCAGTTTCGACCTCCGCTTGATCGGCATCCTGCGGAGAGGTCGGATCGAACACGCAGGGCGCGCTTATTCCGCAGAATATGCGCTGCAACTGCGGGACGATCCACTCGATGGTGTCCTTGAGCTCTGGGATCACAACCGCCGAGCTACCTTCGACCTCGTTCCCAATCGGACGCGCAAAGTACGTGTTAAGCGCGTCGTAACGGTCGATCTCGAGCGTCGTCCATTGCCGGTTGTTGGTAGCCGCCGTCGAACCGATGACGCCCCCGGACGCAACAGGACTGCCTAGCGCATCCTTCTCGTACTGCGCGACGAGCGCGAGTAATTGATCTTCAGTGAATTTAGCCACGGCGCTTCAGGGCGAGCGTTTGCGGCTTGTTCGGCGCAAGCGCTTCCAACCGCGATTCGAGCTGCTCCAGCCGCTCCCGCATTTCCTCGGCGCGGCGCTCTAGCTCCGTCAGCCGGTTTAGGATCTCCATGCTCATATTACCTTGACCTTTGGATAAGGGAGCCGCGCGTACATCGGGTTCCGTCGCTTTGAATAACGCCAGTACTGTTTACCGACGGGACAGTAAAAAACTCGCCCTACCGTATCGCCTGTCTGGCTAATCAGCCCGCGATGAAACACGCATATCGCCGTCTGCGCCGTCCGCGCTTCGTCCTCCCGCACCGGAGGGATCGCGTCGGTCGAGTAAGCGCTCATACCGGGCGAGTGTCGGGATAGGCTATCGGTGGCAGATTGAGCGCCCCGTATTCGTCGTTCGCGCTCCTAGCCGCAATCGCCATGTACCGGAAGGCGTCCGCACAATGGCTAGACCAGTCGTGCACGGGAGTCGCCTTTAATTCGCTCATACGCTGGTTGTACGCCCACCGATAAGCTCGTAATGCTTCGAGCCCTTCCTTGCACTTATCGGCGTCGAACGTGCATCGCGGGAACATCATCCGCGCGGCGTTTACCCCTTCCTCGAGGCTGAGTTTCGCAGTGATCTCGCAGCGAAAGCCGTTTTGGCGCATAACCTCGGCGAAGGTTAACCCGGATGCTGCGTTGCCGTTGTTCGCATCGTGAGGGAGCCAACAGGTTCCGTATTGGTACGCCTTGCGCGCCAAGACAGAGGCGTAAAACGGAGCGGCTTCCCCCGAGTCCTCGTAGAAGTCGATCACGCGCACGGCGCCATTAAGCAGTTGGTAGAACCAGATGGCCGTCGAGTCGCCGTACCCGATGTCCCACGCCGTATGAACCAACAGCGCGGGATCGTAAGGAACGCTCTTGATCCGATCCTGCGCCGCAATCAGTTCCTTCGCGTACACCGCTCCGATGATCGCGGCCTCGAATGAGCATTCGTACTCTTGCTCGTACTGCGCCTCGGTCATTGTGCGCCGCGCATCCGCAAGCTCGGCGTCCGACAAGAGCTTCGTCTGGCTCACCGGCAGGAAGACGCGCATCCACCCCGGAAGGGTCGCGGCATCGTCGTACACGCGCCAAAACTCGTTCTTACCTCGCGGCGTGCCGATAAAGACGGCCCACCCGTTGCGGTCGGAGAGCGTCGGGCGAATAACCTCACCCCACAAGCTCGGACGCATGTCGGCAAACTCGTCCAGCACAACCCCGTCGAGGTACATCCCCCGGAGCGCATTGGGGTTGTCCGCACCGAAGAGCCGGATCTGCGATCCGTTAGCCAGACGTACCGCGAGTTCGGACTCCCTGAAATCCTTTTCGGGATCTCTCACGACCGGGCCCGCGTAGTGCTTGAGATAGTTCCAGGCCGCGGTCTTGGCCTGCTCGCGAAAGGGAGCAATATAGGCGTAGCGCGCATCCCGTTTGCTGGTGGCAAGTGCGCGGGTCAGTAACTCCATGATGCACGCCACCGTCTTGCCACACCGCCGATGCGCCACGATTACCGCCCACCGTTCACCCCGGCAGTGGAACCGCATGAACTGCGGTCGCGGGACGTAATCTACTGGTCGAGCGGCGATTTCGGCAGCGGCCATGCGATGGTGTGCGCTACAGCACCCGATAGATGCAGGTCTTTCGGTGCCTCCGCCTTCGCCAGCGTACGCTCGATCAGAAACGTCGCCGAACGGATCTGTTCGGCAGTTAGCGCAATTTTCCCGAGGGCGTTGTCCTGCAAGCGATTTATCAACTGACTCGTGCGAATGCGTCGCACCACCAGATCGCTATGCCGGGGGTTTAATCTAGCTGCCATTGTTTCGCCCTCGCGGGTAGAAACGGACCGATCAACGGTAACTCTTACCGAGCTTCTCGAAGTCCGCGTGTGATTTGGGGTGAGAATCGCCGAGCTTGGCTCGGGCCTTCGACTTGACCCGCGCCTCGGTGGACGCCGAGATATTTCCCGCCCGTTCCGAACGGGTCGCTCCGCTGATCGCAAGCCTAGCGTGTTCCTTGTCAGGCATCGGGAAGCCCTGTTTGCCCTTGGGCCCTCCCCCCGCAAAATCCTTCTTCGGGAGGGCGTCCCGTTTACCTACCGTTAATCGCATACCGCCTCCTTAATCACCAACCACCGGGAGAATCCCCGACAGTGCCAATACCTTCTGTGCGTTCGAGGTACTGACCACCACCTTGACGTCGTAGGCGCAGCCGAGCACGCCAGCCTGCACGCCGACGAGTACCTTTTTGGAGGTCGCATCCAGCGCGTTCGCGCCGGTGAGCACCGCGGTCGGGGTCGGATCGGTTCCTGATGCCGTGAAGATCGAGACGACTGGCGCACCCGTGAGGGTCTCGCCGGTCGCAAGTCCGAGGGTCATGTCGAACGTGAGCACGATCTTTTCGGTCGGGTCTTTGGAGTCGAAGTAATCGGTCACAGGTTCACCGTAAACGAGCGCGCTGGCAACGCGACCGTAAAGGGCCGAGCGGCGAGCACGACGATGTAGTTTGGATCACTGGAAATTGTCCCCGCGAAGCCGGCCGCGGTGATTATATCGTCCGCTTCGAGGATTGCAGCGGAGCCGAGCACCGTCGTCGCACCGACCGCTGCGGCAAGGTCGGCGACCTCGCTGATCGCTGCCGTTCCAACCGCAGCAGATGCCCCGCTGCCCGTCGCAGCAACGACGTCCGGCGCCTCCGAGATTGCCGCCGCTGCACTGACGGACGTCGCGCCAACTGCGGCGACAACATCCGCGCCTTCTGCAACCGCTCCCGTCCCGGTGACGCTCTCAGCGCCAACGCCAGCAACGACGTCAGCCGGCTCCGTGATCGCGGCGACGCCGGTAACGCTTGAGCCGCCGCTTTGGATCTGCGCTGCTGCCAGGAGCAGCGGGCCGTACATTTAGGCCACCTGACGGATCGAGTACGGGATTGCGCGCGCAACTCCGCCGGTCTGAGTGAGCGTGATATCCCACCCGTTCATCAGGATCGACGAGACGTAGATCACGATTGGCGGCGACTGCGGCCCTGAATATACCGGCCCTTCCGCAATGTTCTGCGTGCCGCCCGAGATCACCTTCTCTTTCAACTTCAACTGCACGCCATCCCCGGCAGCGAGCGCCGAGAGGTCGAGCCACAGCTCGTAAACGCCTGCGGTGGTGTTCGATTGCAGCGTCGAGTTGCCCGAGATGAGCGACTGCTCGGTGGTCGAGATGGTGAGCGTGCCGGAGTAGGGTTGTGCGAAGGCCATTAGTCGGCGCTCCAGTACTCGATCCGCAGGTATCCCGGCGCACCGTTACCGCCAACGCCTCCGCCTCCGCCTCCGCCTCCGCCACTCCCGAAACCTGTCGCGGCTGTTCCAGCGGCATTTGCAGCACCGCCGCCGCCTATTCCCGGCGCTCCGAAATATGACGGTGCCCCGTCACCGCCGCCCCCGTATGAAATCGTGCCGCTGCTGAACCCTGCGCTGCCGTTAGCATACGTCATCGACGAGTTTAAAATCTCGCCGCCGTTTGACCTCCAACCCCCGCCGGTCGCGCCAGGGGTGGTGACGGTCGTACATGCGCCGCCACCTCCCATACCAGTGCGCTCATAGAATTGGGCGCCAAAGACTTGATAAAAAACTTCGGACGAGAGTAGGCCATCCGTCGGGGCCGCGCCATTCGTACCCCCAGCGCCAGGGGGGTCGCCGCCAAAACTCAATTCGTAGCCCCCTCCGCCAGGACCGCCGCCGGTGGCAGTGCCCCCATAATTGGGGGACCCCCCACCGGCGAGCATCATCGTCCCTGGGGTCGGGAAGATGGTCCTACTCCCCGGAATATTCGTCGCGAGGCCAGCGCAGGTGGTCGCGCCCCCGTTTGCGGCTCCGGCCCCCACTGCACCACCTGGCCCCGGGGCGCCCGCAGTGATTGTCAAAGATGCGCCGGGATACCAAAACGCCGGAAAGCCGATACAACAAACTCCGCCTCCGCCTCCGCCGCCGCCCGCCAATGCCGTGCCGATACCATACCCACCTGCTCCGCCTCCCCCTGCGCCGCAGCCTGAAATCAATCCGCGCGCAACGCCGTTCGGGGACACCCACGTCCAGGGGCCGCTAAGACTCGTGGCATTGATAACGCCGTCCGTCACCATCCCGGTTCCAGGGATGAACTCGACGATATGCTGCCGAAGGATTCCGCCGAGCATCACACACCCCCTAGCATTTCGTTAGCCGCTGCCGGGGTGGTGAGGATCGCGGTCGCGCGTGCTTGGGTGAGCAGGGCAGCCGAGACGAGCGCGTCGATCATCGAGATCGTTGCCGGGTCTTGCAGGTCAACGTAGTTCGCGGCGTTGAGCGCGTCGAGGTAGTAGGCCACCGTTGCCGGCGTGACTCCGGTACCTTGTGCTGCTACCTTCAACGCGATGGCCTCCTGCGGGGTAAACCGCGCAAGCATCGCGTAGCGCGTGATCTTCCACACAGGGGGCGGAACTACGGGGGGCGGTGCGGTGAAGGTCACGTTGTCGGTGGTCGTGTAGCCCGGTCCCACCGCCGAGCCAGCGGCGCGCTCGACGCACGTGTAAGCCGGGTAGAACGATTGCGCTCGCGCCACGTCGTCCGCAACGATCACGTTCTCGACGAGTCCGTTGAGGATCAGGATCACGTCCATCAGGTCGCGCTCACGGTTAGAATCACGCGAAAGTCAGACGGCGCACGCGGCACCGGCATCACCGCAAACGGCGTTTCCGCGGACCACGGCGAATCGACCGGGCCGAGTGCGCGAACTGCGCCGAAATAGTCACCCACGGTGAGCTTGAGGCTCGAAAGCGCAGCCGGCGCGTCGGCCATCGTCGCAGCCGGAGCGGTGTACGGATACACGGCAGGCGTCCCGCTCGCGGGCCGCACACCCAACTCGTAGCCGGTGATTTCGCCCGCTTTGACCGGCGTGCCGTCGGTATTGAGCGTCGGCGCAGCCCACGAGATCGAGAGCGTCATCCCGTTGCTCCCGTAATCACGACCTTCGTCGGGGCGTTGGGAGTCGGAGCCGGAATCGCCTTGGACGCGGTATTCGACGGCGCCGACTCATTGCCAGCGGCATCGAGTGCCGTGACGTAGTAATACTCGGTCGTGCCGGCGACAGCGGTCGCATCCGTCCAGGTCGTGACCGGCGTGGTGGCGGACTCAGCCACCGAGCCGATCTTCGTCCACGGGCCGCTTCCCGAAGTCGCCCGGTAGACGTTCACCGAGGCGAGCGTCAGGGCTGAGCCGTCGGTGTAGGCCGTCGGGTTCACCCAGGAAAGCGTCGCGGTACCGGCCAAAGCGACCGAGGCGACACAGGCGAAAATCAGGCCGCAGAGGATG
>JAEHJW020005575.1_pt1 | contig 10060 bp, 8 predicted proteins | sample 9271431 | NCBI WGS metagenome assembly JAEHJW02
GCAGGTCTGCGATAAGGCCGTCAAATTCGTAACCCGGACTTGTGTAGCAGCCGATATGAACCAATCCATCGGAAGCTAAAGCAAAGTCGGCAGGTTTTGCCACGGTAGCCACAAAAACACCATTCACGTACAAGTAAAGATTGTTGGCGTCCCAGGTGAGAGCAAGTCCGAAGACCGTATTCATAGCGAAACTCTGAACAGCAGAATAAAGACCCGCGTCTCTTACCCCCCATTTGTCTACATCAGTGTTATACCCCAGCCAGTAGTAGCCATTACTGCCGCTGCTTTTGAATGCTGAAATTGCCACTCTGTTTGCACCAGCAAAACTGTAGGCGAAGTTCGGAATTACCCTTAGCTCAATCGTACCTTGAACGGCGGTTAGCACTCCAGCGGCTGAGATAGTCAGTGCTTCTGCATTTCGGGTCGCTGCTTGCGTGGTGCTGTCGTTACGCATATAGGATGTGGGATAAGCTTTTTGCTCAACCTGGACTGAGTCGATGTCCCATGTGTCAAAAGCGGTGTCTGGGAAGAAGTTTATCGTATTATACGAACTTGAACCTGTTGTAACTGTAAGGATGACTCTGATCCAGTTTCCTGACGTATCATTGGTGAAGTTAAATGTACCTGTACCATCTATGGCGAGCTGTAAATATCCAGTTCCTGAAACCCTTCTAACATAGGCAGAAATGGTGTACTGTGTACTTACTACCAACATCCCATTACTTCCGAGACGGTTTCGACCATTATTACCGCCGCTTTTGGCGCTAAGCCGAACGGCATAACTACTGTTATTCCCAGGTACTAAAGCCGCAAAGGCATCCAGGTTAGCTTGCAAAATCCAAACACTAGGCCACGGCCCGGTTACACTAGCATTTTGAATTACTACACCCACATCGCCCCCCACAGCAATCGAAAATCCTCCACTTAGAGAGGTATCGGTCGCCGTAATAGTTGCAAGTAGCGTCCCGCTGGTATTTGTGCCCTGGTACAGCTTCGCGGTCAACAATCCGTTTTTATCCAGGGACAATATCGCAGTATAGGATGTGTTTGCGCTGATTGTCACAGCTGTGGTACTTGCGATTATGCTCCCGGTTCCTGCAACATACTTACTAAGCCAAAAATATCCGTTTTTAAACGACAAGGCATATCTGTTGTTAATATCGGTATAGAGGTTCAACCCCCCAGCGTAAGTTGTTGACACTGTAGCTGGCTCTGTAAATGTGGCCTGAGCAATCAGTGCAAGATTCTGGCCGCCAGATCCCGCCATGGGTTTCCAATTAGGGTTTCCGGCCGTTAATAATCCGCTCGTTACAACTGTCGCTCCACTTGCTCCAAACGTAAAACTGCCCCCTTGTACAGTCCACGCCGCTCCGCTGGTCAGCGGGTCAGAAAACAATATGCCTGTGCCGGTGACCGTTTCAAAATCGCTGTTGTACACCAGGTTCGTGGTTGCTTCCTCAACGGTCATACCTTGTACATTGGGAAACGGCCCTGGCCCGAACCGTGGTAAAGTCGGCCCGTAATACACACCGTTGTTGTCGTAAGCTCCGCTCGCCCTGGCAAAGCTGCCTCGGTCGAAGAGTTTGCCTGCCCATATAAACGTACTTGAGTCCATCAACTCCGCCTGTGCTATGACCGCTACGTCAACGGTATCTGTAGGTGCCGTGATAAGCTGCAGGGGCATATTGTCATCCAACGGCTGGACATCTTGTTTTTGGTTAATTAGAGCAATGTATTTTGTCAACAGATCTTCGACAGCCAAACTCCCACCCCCCTATGCAGCAGCTAATTGCAATTCCAATTGCGTAGAGACAAGTAGCCCACTTGGATTATTAGCACTGATAACAGCATGCACCCAAAGATTACCGGCTTTATCTTGTAGTCCCACTTCAGTGAAATTTCCTACAGTCCCAGAAACCCAGGTCTTACTAAAGGTTATTTTGGCGCTTTGACCATCAAAAATAGCGTAGTCGTAACTAGATGCACTACCGACAACAGAAGTAAACAACGATATATCCCCTGAAGTTAGTACCCCTGTTCCTGTACCTAACATCATTACATTCGGAGGCGGTACGGATGTCTGAATTGCATTTAGGGTACCTGTTAACCATTGGGTAATTACTGCAATGGCATAATTGGTAATTGTGGCTGCGTGCGTCGCGCTCGGCTCCAGATAGATTTTCCACTGCACTGTAAGTGATTGTGTACTCGTCACTGCTAAATTCGCCTGCACGTGCCCCCACATAATACCGTTGACATCAAACAAACCCAGCTCAGTGTAACTGCCGTTCAGCTGTCCGACTTGATACATCTTTAGATACTGTGCGTAATAGGTGTTATAGATATTTATCTGGTCACAAACCGCCAACGTCCCTGCAACGGGTGCCCAAAGTGCTACATCGTTGACCGTAACACCGTTTGCCCTTGTACCGGTACCTAATTCTATTTGTGATGGTGGCAGATACCCAGGGCCAGTATTGGGAGTCATAACCAACCATGCGCATATAGTGTTTAGGGAGTGACTGGTCTGCAGATTATTCACAAACGTGTCCTCAACAATCCTCCCACTACCATCCGCCCATTCGCGCACCGTGAGCCTTACCGAACCTTTTACCTTTGCCCTTAGCAATACAGCACCCCCTATACGACGAACGGCCTGTCCGAACATGCTATATCATACCGTAGCGTAGGCTGCCCAGGATCCGTCGACACAACAGTTTTTGTAACCTTAGAAATATACATAGTTACACCGACTGCGAAATCGCCGCTGAACCGCCTGGCGGAAGTCAAAGTGAAATATTGACCAGCCCTCCAGCCTTGCAAAAAACTGTAGAATGTACCGCCCAAAATTGGAGTTCCATATTTCGCCAGAATAAATTGCAATCTTGCCTCCGCTAACGAAGTGTCTGAGGCACTGAGATTGGGGTCAGAAATCACATATTCGTAAATTCCGTCTGTTCCTTCACGACTACGTAATACCTTCTGCGCCGCTGGATCTTCGGCCATGTAGACAGGTTGATATGCATAGTGAAATGTCACCGCTATATTATTTGTGCCTGCCCCAGGTGCAGCATCGAACCGGACATTTTGACTGCTGTAATTGACAAATGCGTAATTACCGACCTGTGGCGACTCGGGCCGGCCATCCGTGATATCATTTTTGACGCTATACGACACACCACCAACAGTTACTGTCATGTAAGTGGTCGCTGGCCGAGCCGGCGTATACGGAAGCCGGAAATTCTTTGTGGTACCATCACCACTGAAATAGACGGTTATTGCGGATGTGGAGATTGTCGTAAATCCCTTGGCAAAAACACGGTTAATTACCTGACCGCCATCTTCTTCAAGCACTAAATCGCCATAGTTCGCCAAATCGCTATCTACGTCCAAAATGTTATTTGGCAGTGGAGTAATGACGTTAGCCGACGGCATAAAATGCACGTCTTTGTAGTAATCCAACCAGAAGTTCCACTGCAGATAATCTGCAAGGTCCTTTACCGCCTGATAAGAATCTACATAATCGTATTTTCGAGCGGGTACCAAGGGAGCCGCCAAAGTATTGTTTGTGGTAAAAGTTATAGGATTCCCCTGCATGTTAACAAAAGTGTTTACAATCCACTTCACCCGGGTATCAGCAGTCTCCTGTGGCCGTTCGCCAATTACCAGATGATGCCGGAACCATGGAGCATAGCTTGTTACCTGACAGGTGTACAAGCACGTGAACACGTCTATCTGAGTCTCTTTTACGTTCAACAGTACACCAGCAAACTCACGATTTATTCCATTCATAAGTACAAATTCGTCACCGGTGCGAGGCCTGTCAACAGCCTGATTATTTATGGTTACATCCAAAGTCATTTCAAAGGTGGATTCATAGATATCTTCTGCTGCCTTTAGAGTTGGAAATTCTACCGTCCACCAGCCTTTGCTGTTACTACCATTAGCATAGGAGGTTCCAGCTATCAAAACATCTAATGACAAATTAGGCACCTCCTAAAGATTAAGGCACCGGGGCTAATCCTCGGTGCCTTTACTTTGGAAACCTGGTTTGCAGTTTCATCTTGGATATAAGACGTCGGGCCACGATGTCCCCTAATTCTTGCTCGTTCCTAGTGATGTTACCACTAGCATATACCTGTACGATTGTGGTATTGCCACTGGCTAAAGCTGCAATGGGAGGCACGGACCAACCGCGACCAGAAGAAGCCCCCTGAAAAATATTACGGGTTTCACGAGCTGAATGTACCTTACTGCCGGCCGGAAGCTCTACAAGCTCTTCCCCTTCCTCGCCAACGAGCGCAAGTCCTCCTGGGTGGTTATCGGTACCGCCGGCATACTTATGAATGTCTCCAGGCTGTGCGAACCCATTACCATTTGACGGATCTATCAGGGTACCGATATTATGATGCCCGAGCCATGTCAAAAAGTTCTGGAAACCTTGTTGCATTTGCTGAAAAGCAGACAAAGCCTTTCCTGTGACGTGATCATAAGCACTCCCAACATCAACAGCCATTGCATTTACACTATTCACAACCTTGTCATGGGTTTCCTGGGCTGCGTTAATGATACCGTCACGCTGGTCTTGCGCCTTCTGAATTAATTGATTCTTCATGTCGTCAGTCTTGATAATTCCCTCTGAACGCATATGTTCGATTTGGAGCACTGTATCCTTATACATTTGGTTAGCTTTGTCAACTGTTGCCTGATATGTCTTATTGGCATCCTGGATAGTCTGCTCTGCCTGTTCAGCTGTAATCTTGCCTGTTTGGTGCTTCAGCATATCCAAGACCGCATTGGCCTGATCACGGGTATCTGCCAAGATCTTAATAGTCTGGTCCCGTTGTTTTTCATACTTAGCGATTATGTCATCAACCATTTGACTAGTGACGTTAACGCCATCATTCTTGAGCTTGGTAATCTCAGCTATTACATCATCATGTGTTTTCTTAGCCTCGGCAACGTCACCATCATGTAAGGCCTGCGCATTCTTGATCATTTCAGCGACTTGTTGGTCGGTTACACCTTTCAGGTTCTGCTTCAATTGATTTGCTTCAGCGGTTTCTTTGTTCAGCCGGTCGTTTGCGGCTTGTACAGATTGCTGATACATTTTATCGGCAGAATCCGTGATGACTTTGGCAGTATCCTGCGAAATCTTACCTCCAGTTGCACGGAGTTCGAGGAGCTTGGTCTCAACCTGGTTGGTCATGTTCACCACGTCGGTCACAGCCTGGTTACTGGCGTCCTTGATGTCCTGTGCGTAATCCTTGCCCCAGAAAAACTCTTTAACCGGTTTTGTCTGGAACAGATGATAGAGTACTACGCCTAACCCCAGAGCAGCTCCGGCTACCAGGCCGATAGGTCCTAACATTGCCATCAGACCGCCCCCGGCTGCCGCAGCTCCGGCTGAAACTCCCTCCAGGGCCACTGCCGTACCTCCTACCGCTTCAGCTGTGCCACCAAGAATACCCAGATCTGTAGCGAATGATACCAGAGCACCGATGCCTGACACCATGAAGGAGAGAGAGGATCCTATGGCTGCCAAGCCTCCTGCCACGGCCAGGCCCTCAATGGCGAACTTGGTCAAGCTAGGATGTTCACCCATCCAATGAACAAACTCCTCTACCTTTGGCAGCAGGGCGTTTATCGCCGGCAGGATGTCCTTGTTCATTTCTTCGCCAATTTCAGCAAGGTTATTCTTAAACAGCTGAAACTGGTCCTGCTCACCTTTCATCGCCTGGGCAAGAGCGTTGGATGTCTGCCCGGCCCCATCAGAGGCATGAGTCATATTGTCCAACTTCTGAGTATAGGTTTCCATCTGAGTGGTGGACAGGGCCATTATGCCGCGGAGGGCCCGCACATTTGGGAACAGTTTTCCGAGTTCCTCTGCACTGCCACCGGTTTTTTCTTTCACGTGCTGCAGCCAGGTAGCAAAGCCCTCTGATTGGATTGCGCTGGTCGAAAATTCCAGGCCGATTCTCTTGGCTTCTGCTGCTGCTTGTTTAGATGGGTGTATGACCTCTTTGAATACTCCGGACAGCTGAGTGGTTACTTCGGCCGTATTACCTGTTACACCCGTAAGCGTAGAATATGCCGCCATGAGCTCTTTAAGGCTGACACCTGAATTGTAGGCCATATTCGCCACGCTGCCGATGCTCTTGGACAGCTCAGGGAAGGTAGTCTGACCGTCTTTGATGGTCTGGAACATCATATCGCTGACATTCTGGACACTACCCCAGGCCATTCCATAACCTTTGATGACTTCTGTCAAAGCCAGAACGGAATCGTCGGTGGTCCCCAGGCCGGCTGCGGCTGACTCAGCGGCTATCTTGGTAAAATTCAAAGATTCGTTTAACGGCACGTTAGCGGAGTACACTTGGTACAGAGCATTAGCCATTTCGTTGGCTGAGTACGGCAGTTTCCGAGTCAGATCCACAACCTGTTGCTTCATGACTTCGAACTGTTCCTCGGGCAGCTGCATCATGGTGTTGACATTACGCATGGACTGATCAAGCTCAGCTGCGGTCTGTATGGCTTCTTTAAAGCCCAGGATGATGGGAGCCGCGAAGCCAGCCATAGCCATGCCGGCGTACATGCTGTTCATTTGGCCTTGGACACCCAGGAGTCCACCGCTGTCACCATGGCTGGCGTGTCCCGCGGTTGCCTGCCCTACCCGAGACATAGCCTCTTCGCTCTTCGTTGCAGCCTGCTCCATATCTTTAACTACTGCATTGGCTGCTGTTTCTGCGTCCTTGGCAACATTTTTAAGTCCATCACCAATATGCGACAACTGTGCCTCAGCGGCCTGCGCTGGTCCCGCGAATGTTGTTGCCACTTCCTCTGCTGTTGTTTCCAGGGGAACAGTGAGTGCCCGAATGTCCGATGCAGCTCGCTCGATTGCTGCAGTAATCCCGGCTGCCATTTCATTGAACGATTTCTGAAGATCCTCTACAAGTCGGTTTGCGGCCTGAATGGCTTCGTTAAGGGCATTAAACCCAGGCTCACTTTCGTTCGTGCTCTCTAAGACTATCTGGACGTTCATGTCATCGGACATCGGCAGTCACCTCCGGGAAATAGAAAAACCGAAGCTTTAAAGCTTCGGTCCATATGTGCGTACACTACCCGTTAGCGTTTGCCTGCCGGGCTTTACCTTCTTCATTCATAAATGCCAGACACAGCTCTACCCACCAGGTGGGCTGACGATCTAGCGTCTCCCGGTCCCATTTCATTTCCCGGCAAAGACAAAACTCCAGGTATTCGGTCGGAACATTGTTGACGGGCCGGCCCCTTAAGAATTGGCCGACCCGTCTGAGGAGTTTTTTGGGATTTGCTCAGCCCGAAGAGACTCATTATACTTCCGCATTATGCCCTCGATAATGATACTGGGGCAACGGAGGACTCCGGCTGGATCCTCTTCGGGTTTCTTAAGCTGTTCTCCCGTTCGGGGATCATACACAGTCCACCCAGTCACCAGGGCGGGAATCACTTCTGCAATTGCATCTGGATCCACAGATGGCTTGCCGTCTACAATTCGCGCTCTTTTGCCCAGCTTCACCTTCGCTTCCCAGGGCAGGAGCCGCGGATCAATCATTGTTACCTGGACATCGTCTCCAAGCTCCGGAAACGGAATATTGATAGACTCAAACCTGTAAGCCATAAACGAAATCCCCCTTAATACGTGGCTATCTGATTCAACACTTGCGCCAGCATGGGGCCGCCGTCAGTGGCATTGTACACTGCTTCGTAGTTGACATCCAGCTCTACATAGTCCTTTGACCGACTGTAGGCCGCTTTTTTCATAACGCACTTGGACATCTGCAGAGTCAAGACCACGTTAGCGCTCTGAGTAAGCGTAATTACCACTGCTGGTTGTGTGTTGTTCAGATAGTAACCAATTTCTGTGTCATCCTCGACAGCAAAAGTCATTTTGCCGGTTACAGACATCGGTCCAAGGACTATGCTTTTGGGCGCCTGGGTATTTTGCGCCGTGGTGATTATGTTGGACTTACGCTTAATCGACATGTCGAAACCGATTAGGTCAGTGTTGGCAACGCCGGCAATTGTCAACGCTGCCTGCCAGCCTAAAAGCGGAAGCACTGTCCCAAACGTAGGAGTAGTGGTCGTGGCTACCACAGACGATTTCGAACTGGTTTTTGCCGAGTATTCGAGACCTCCGTCTACAGCAAACTTCAGATCCAGCTGTTCGAGCATCGCCCCAGCAAATTGTCGCTCATTTATGACATTAAAATCACTCAGGGTATATCCAGGTGGTTGTGCTGCAGCAAGCTGAAACTTATGCGTGTAGTTTGTGGTTCCAGTCACTGTATCCTGACCAAAGAGCATCAAAAACAGAAACGGACACAGGTCAGGATAAAAGTCGCCGTCCCATCCATACGTTGCGCTATTCAGACCTTCGTACACAGCGAAATTGTCGGCCATTATTCCCCGGAGACCTTTGTCATCAATCCATTTGGTCACATCTTCTGGCTTCGGATTTTTCACCGGAATCCACTTAGTAGCAGGTACTGCGGTACCCCAGGTCGTTTCTTTTGCAAACCCCAGGTGGGTTAGTGCAGTAAGTTTCGGCATTAGGTTTCACTCCTTTCTGGTCGTTTTTTCTTGAGCGGTTCTTCAACCAAAACAAAAGCCGGGTTATTGAGTTCCTGATTAGATTCGAACTCATCTCCCGGCTGCAGCTGTTGATGGATCGTCGGAGCGATAGCTTCCGCTTCACCGATGTATTTATACTTCACGAGCATCACTCCTTGTACATGACTTGAGTTTTCTCGACAACCTTGAGAGTAAATTTAATACCGAGATACTCCACCCCGGCGTATTCCAGTTTACCAAACTTATACGTTATTCCTCCGGAGTTAAAACAGGTGCCATTCACAGTAATATTTTGGTCGAACGTCTGAATCACCAAGGCTACAAAGGGTTTTAGAACCTTGTCTGCTGCAGCCAGATCCCCTCCGCGGTTTACGAACAGGTCCATTATAATGTCATGTGTGATGGTACGAATGCTCGGTTTTCGTGGCCATTCAACAGAGCCCTCACTTGGAGAAGTAATAAAAGCCGGCAGAGCCTCGTTGATTGCCTCCGGAGCATTTTCATAAGCAAAAGCTATCCCTGGAATAGTCCGCTGCACTGCCACAACTCCTGCTATAATGCTGTCAAGACTCATGTAGTACCACCTGCCTGTTCGATTACCCGACGGAGCTTAGCTTGGAAAATCGCTCTGATTCTGGCTCTGTTCTGCTCAAGGCTCGATGCCAGATAAGGCCTTGCCTTCATACCCTGGACAGTAACTTTATGTGCAAAAACCATGGCAGCATCGTGTTTTGTAGTGGTGTAATTACCTTCTTCGTTCATATACAGCTTCTTACCCTTTTCGATTAGAAGCACGGGGCCAGAACGCCAAGCAAGTACTTTGGCTCGTTTGGGTACGATGGTCCACGGGCCATGCGCATCCGGCTCGTGAAATACACCGGTACCTCTCTCCACAAATCCTGCATAATGTGCTTCCGCCAAACGCGCGCCTGTTATGCCGACAATTTTAGCACCTGTTACGATGGGATCTTCACTGCCAATGACCCGGCGCAAATTACCTGTCCTGACAACTACGTTCCGCTTGGCTCCAGACTCAATCACGGCCTGCGATTCCCTAGTAGCCTCGACCAAGGCACTAGTCATCCTTTTCGACAATTCCGTAAGGCCTCTGGGCGCCACCAGCTTTACTGTCAGCTTCATGGCACCCACCGGTAGTAATGCTTCACAATCAGGGCCACGTCATTCGGCAGGCCTTTTTTATACTGGAGGACTCCGAGGTCACTGTTACCGATAACATCGCTAAAGCCACTGTCTTTCTCTTTCCACATCCGACACGCCAGAGCTGTCGTAGCACGCTGGATGTCGGCGGGGATCGGGCTTAGACCTCCGGTATAGGTGATAGTAGCCTGAACATTGCACATCGGGAGTCCTACCTGGGCCCGGAGGAAAAACTTGTTGCTGATGTCAATATAGGCCGGCAAAATTAGCGTAGGCGTGTCCCCAAGGATTT
>JAEHJW020007036.1_pt1 | contig 10044 bp, 12 predicted proteins | sample 9271431 | NCBI WGS metagenome assembly JAEHJW02
GAATTGCTTCAGCGGAGCTGGAAACATTGATTGCCCCGTTTGCAAGCAAGGTGTGCTGCAATACTCACGATCAGGTTACAACGGACACGTTCACGGCATATGCACAACGGACGGGTGCGTTGCATGGATGGAGTAACACAACAGAAAGGAGGCAATATGAAAAAAGCAAAGGAATATGTGGAAACACTTACGCCACCTGATTGGTATTTGTCTAAGAACGGCAAAAGAGACTTAGAGGTCATCATTGAACAAGCCCAACTCGAAGCTATGAAGGAAGGTGCGAGAAGGACGGCGAATAACCAAATAAATGAGCATTGGACTGGTGAACAATGCAAGAATGCCATCTTCACCACCGCTGAACAATGGACGGAGAAAGATTTATGATGCGCAAACTTTGTGGCGGACAAGTGGAGTTCATTGAAGGCACATGGATTTGCAACTGCAACAGCACAGTGACCAACCAGACACCTAAAGAAAAGCTCAAGCACGCCGGGCCGGGGGCGCGTGGATTGCAAGTGATACGGCCAACCGGCGTTGCTTGCAGCGCCTTGTTATCAGTCCGAATTTTATGAAAAACAAACTGACTAAATCCGAATCGGAAGCACTACTGGCGCAAATCCAGCAGGTGCTTGAAACAGGCAAACCGTGGGAAGATGAAAACCTGCATCATCCGGTCGAGGCAATCGTGGAAGCGATCTTGACAATCCCTGGAATGGAACGCAAAAACCTCGGTGAAGATGCCCGCTACGGAATCGAAGGATTCGATACGAACGGCTGGCAATGGGACTGGTGGCAGCACTTCAAGCACGGTGGCAAGGAATACACGCTGTCTGGCTCTGGCTACTATGGTGGTCATGCGTTCCACGTCTCAGACTGATAACAAGCATTAGACTCAAACCCGTTCATATATTATGAAAATGACACTCGACGAAATGAAACTGGCAGTTTGTGAGAAGTTGCCGGAGTTTTGCCAGAAAACCGAATGGCAAAATGTAATGAGCAACAACGAAAAATCGTGGCATTATACTGTCAGGCGAGAAAATGGCGAGCGGCGTGAAATCAACTGGCCAACCGAAGGACTTCAAGTTTGCCACGAGGCGGAGAAGTTGCTGATTAAATCCGGTCCTTATGCAGACTACTGCTATAAACTTGGAAAAATCGTGGGTATTGATTATGGAAAGGTAATTTTTTCAATTACAGAACAACAGTTGATTGCTCACGCCACCTACGAGCAACGTCTCGAAGCTCTTTGCCACGTCTGGTGGCCGGAGAAATGGAGTAGCGAATGAGCAGCATTGAATGAACCATCTAAAAAATATGAGCAACGAAACAATCGAATCCCACATGCACCAAATGGTGCTCTACTATTCACTCGGCCTGTTCGCAGTCTTTGAGCAGGTTGGAGAACAAGAGGCGGCAAAGATGGCAGAGGCGGCTTCCAATTTTGCATCGGAATGCCCGTTGCACAACCTCGCCGGATCGGACAAAAGGTTTACGATTCCCCACATCGGAGAATGCACAGCCGGAAAAACACTGGCATTGATACCTGCCTTCATTGTCTGGAAAGCTTCCATTCTGAAAATGGAATACATGCCGGAAAACAAATTGATCGAGGCGGCGTCAACTGCGCTTGAGCTTTACCATCTCGACAAGGAAAGAAAGGAGGCAAAAGATGGCGTCAAAAACAATCCATGAAGGACTTCCGTCCTACAAATTTAAAACTGAATACATGCGCGAACTGCGCAAGCGAAAGGATCTACTCAAGCCGCTTGTGATTCACTGCCAGAAGACACGCGGCGCAAAGTCCGAAGTGTTGCGCATGATGATCGAGCAAGGTGTGCAGGCGAACTGGATGCAAGTCAGTGAATGGCTTCATCCGAAGCGCGAGAAACGGCGCATCCCATTCGGCGACCGCAGAGAGGCGTTGCTTCACATCATGCAGTCGATGACCGGCAGTAACACCTTGACTAAAAACTGAAAAAAGCGCATAAAACCATTGAGAATTTACGTTGTGCAGAGTAGAGCAGCCCGGAAGCTCGTCAGGCTCATAACTTGAAGGTCGCAGGTTCGAATCCTGCCTCTGCTCCCAAATAAGATGCCACTCAGTTTAGGATTGCAAAATGCGACAAACGATTGAAAAATCAATTTGCTTAATCAAATTATGCAAACGCAAAATTCAGGATCATCTGAAAGCGCAATCCCGAACGGAGGTGAAAAAGCATGTTACACGTGACACTCAACGGTGGTGGCGGCGGAAAGGGCGGCGGAAAGGGCGGCGGCAAAGCGAAAGCCAAGCGGAAACGCTAGTCATCTTTTCAACCCCACACACGCCATCAACCCTTGGAGGGGTGGTGGCGTTTTTCGTTCCCAAAATTCCACTTTATGAAACCCCTGAAGATAGCAATCAAATCGAAGTTTGCATTTCCTCTGACGCTTGAGGCTTGCAAGATCGTTGAACAAACCAGCCAACGCCCTTATCCAAAAGAGATCGGCGCTGCAAAGCTGTTTCAGGGTGCGATCAAAGTCTCGTCCAGCACTCTAAGGCTTGATGCGCCGAAGCTCACTGGCGACAACCTTAAGCTCGACATTCAGAAGGGTAAGAAAACCTGCTTGGCATTTTCGGGTGGAAAGGACTGCGTTGCGGCGGCGATTCTTTTGATGGAAGAGGGGATCATGCCCGAACTCTACTTCATCGACGGAGTGAACAGGTCTTACTCAGATGAGAAAGCAGCCGCACAGGAGTGCGCAAAGACTCTCGGTCTCAACTTGAACATTCTTGAGGTGAAAATTTCCGGCAAGTCAGTCGATAAGGAAAACCCGTTCAAGAATATAATCATCCTGTGCATGATGATGGAGCACGCTTCACAAACCGGCGGAGTCCTGGAGCTGGCAATGGGCAACCACACCGGAGACAGTGCCGAGACCATTGACAACGCATCTATTGGGGACACGCATGAATTCATCTATGCTTTTTCTGAACAGATCGAAAAGCTCTACGGCGTGAAGGTCAGCGATCCTTTGCTTGATTCAAGCATGGAAGCTTGGTCGATCATTCAAAAATCAAAGCCAGAGATGATCGACATGGTTTCGAGCTGCATCATTCCGCCATACCGCCGAGTCCGGCTCACAAAAATATCCCAGTCGAAATTCAAGTCACCGATGGGGAATAATTCCTGTGGATCTTGTTACAAGTGCAGCGACAAATACCTCACTCTACTTTCTCTCGGTCATTACGAAGGCGGATCTTACGCCGTAAAGGCGGCAGATGTTCTCGCAAAGTTTGAGAGTCGGAGGGCGGGCGAGCAATACACCCGAAAGCGCGCAATCGAAGAGTGGTATTCAACAGAGATTCAAAAGATCGGCGGGGACTACTCCATCATTGAAAAGTTCGCCTTGCAGCAAAACAAAAAACAGCCAAGATCCGCCATTACAATGTCCGAGCTGAAGCCGATTCAATCACCGCTCGAATGGCGAACAGAAAAACGGAAGGTCCGCGATCTTGTTCCTCACTCTGAAAACCCAAGAACGCTGAACGCCCGCCAGAAGGACGTGCTGGCAGAAAGCCTTAAGCGATTCAATCTCGTTGAAATACCGGCGATCAACTCAAACAATCGCATTCTGGCTGGCCACCAACGCTTGATGGTCATGCAGGCATTGGGGCGCGGCGACGAAATGGTGGATGTGCGTGTCCCCAACCGGCTGCTTGATGCAGATGAGGAAAAGGAGTATCTGATTCGCAGCAATCAGAACACTGGCGACTGGGATTATGACATGCTCCTCAAGCGATTCGATCCATCGGATTTGATGGCTTGGGGATTTGATGAGAAAGAGATTTTTTTCGACAAGGATGAAAAATCATCCATCAAGCCAGAACGCGAACGCGAGCTGATATTCAACCGCAACACGATCCTTTCGGAGGCATTCAAATATTTCCGTAAGGAGGGATTCCCATACACCAAACTTACGGTTCACGAAATGATGCAGGAGATAAACGATCTTGCCGGAATACCCGTTGAAGAGCTTTTGAATTCACGCACCGCAATGGACGTTGCCGACGTATTCCAGCCGCACCGATTCGCCGCTGCCGTTGATGGTATGCGCAATCCACTAGAATCATTCAAGCGAGACGATTTGCTCACGCTTGCATTGCGAATGGAATACGAGAAAAACCTTTCGCTCGGATTATCTCTCTCGTGCATAAACATTGTGCGGGCGACGCAGGCTTGCGCAAACTTCCGCCCAGCCTTTGCGCGATACCTGATAGAATCTTACGGTCAGGGCGCCGAAGACGTGGTGCTCGACACTTCCACCGGCTACGGAGGCCGCTTGGTTGGCTTCATCGCATCAAAGCGCAGCCATTACATCGGGATAGATCCAAACACGCAAACTTACCACGGAAACCTTTCACTGCTAAATGCGCTTGGCCTATCCGCCAAGGCAACCCTCATCAATCTTCCAGCAGAAGACGTGAAGCCCTCAGAAATAAAGAAGCGTGCTCACGTCGCCGTCACTTCCCCACCATACTTCCGCAAAGAGCATTACTCGGAAGACAACACCCAAAGCTGGAAACGATATGACACCGCCGAGAAATGGCAGGCAGGATTCCTTGAACCCATGTTCAAATTGCAGCACAAAATCCTGCACGGTGGATGCCTCTCCGTGGTCAACATCGCAGACATCAACATCAAAAAGAAAAAGGTGCCGCTCGTTGACATGGCAGTTGAAGCAGGAAAAAAGGCAGGCTTCAAACTCAAAGGCATAAACAAATATCGCATCGGCTCCCGCGTGGGGACAATCGGCGAAGATGGCGAACAAATGCCAGCCGAAGAACCCGTTTTAGTGTTTGAGAAATAGAAACCAAAACAAGAAAGGAAATCGTATGAATAAAAAAAGCTGGGTGGTGCAAGACCCGACAGAAGGCGTTTGCCCGGTATTTGAATCTCTAAAGGATGTGCTGGCCGAAGCCGACAGAAGGTTCTATTGTGTGAAGACGGAAGATCCGAAGGTGTCACACACCCCGCTCGAAACTCCGCCACAAGCAGAAGAACCCTCATCGTAATCGAAAAGAATCCAGATGAATCCTGTATCTAAAAAAGTCCCAAGAAAGCGGCGAGTCGTCGCAAAGCCACCAAGGAACGTCTCCGGCCAAACCAATGAGCAGAATGTCCGGCCAAACCAGAGGCATCCCTTTGCCAAATGCACCTTCGATGAGACGGAAGAAAGAATCAACTTTGTCGCAAGATTGATCGGTGTCAAACGCGCCACAAAAGGCGAGATTCATGAACAGTGCTTCCTGCAATATCGTGTCAGTTGGCGTCAGGCAGACAGATATATGGCTCGTGCTAAATTGCGCCTGCTCGAATGGAGCCGCAAGACACGCGAAGATGCCACCGCTGAAGCCGTGGCGTTTAATGAGTCGATTCTGCGCTCTGCATCAAGCTCTACCCGCGAGAAACAAGACGCCCAACGCGAGCTTAACGAGATCTTCGGCATCTACTCGCCAAAGAACTTCCGCGTGGGCGATCCTAACGGAAAGCCCATCGAGCCGGTCATAGCGCCGTCAGTAACCTTTGTTCTTCCCGACAATGGACGGAACAAGTAAAGAGGTCCGCTTTGAGCCGCAACCAAAGCAGATGATTGCATTAAGCAGTCCTGCCGACATTGTGATTTATGGCGGCGCTCGTGGTGGTGGGAAGTCTTACGCCCTCGCCCTGTGTCCGCTTCGCCACATTCAGCACCAAAACTTTTCGTGTGTGTTGTTTCGCAGAACATATCCCGAAGTCGTGCAGGAAGGAGGACTCTGGGACACAACCGAAAAGATATATCCGTTCGCAGGCGCAACCGGAAGCGTAGGAAAAATGGAATGGCGCTTCCCGTCAGGCGCGTGCGTCCGAATGAGTCACATGGCAAATCCGATGGACTGGCAGGGCTGGCTCGGTTCTCAGATTCCGTTCATGGGATTTGACCAGCTCGAAACATTCACAGAGAAACAATTTTGGTCGATGCTCGCCTGTTCGCGTGATCCAAATGGAATACTTAACCCTTATGTCTGGGCGACGTGCAATCCGGAGCCGGACACCTGGCTGTCACGATTCATTCAATGGTGGTGGGACGAAGACACCGGCTATCCGATTGAAGAGCGCAGCGGGAAAATGCGCTGGTTCGTCCGTATCAGTGACACCCTCTATTGGTCGGATGACCGACAGGAGCTTGTGGATGAGTTTCCAGAGATACCGCCAAAGTCAGTCTGCTTTGTGGCCTCGTTCGTTGATGACAATCAGGCGCTCGTGAAGGCGGACCCTTCCTACAAGGCAAACTTGCTTGCGCAGGGCATCGTTGAAAAAGAGCGATGGCTAAAAGGTAACTGGAAGATCAAGGCCACTGCTGGAACAATCTTCAATCGCGCTTGGTTCTCCGGGAAGGTTCTATCAGAGATGCCAGCCGAGTTTATCGGCGATTCAATCCGCTTCTGGGATATGGCCGCAACACCTGCCAGTGAGAAAAAAGATCCAGACTGGACTGCCGGTGTCAAAATCGTCCGCTGGGGGATGAATAAATTCATCATCACCGATGTGCGGCGATTCCGTAAGACACCTTACGAGAATGAACAGGAGATCGAGCTTGCCGCCAGCATCGACGGGATCGAGTGTGCCGTGCGAATGGAAGAGGAAGGCGGATCATCCGGCATATCCCTTGTGAGCCATTACATGCGAAACGTGATGATGGGTTACAATTTCGCAGGCGTGAAGTCGCAGAAGAAAAAGATCATTCGCTGGGCTCCACTCTCGAAAGCCATTCAGGCCGGATGCGTGTTCTTGCTCAAGGGCGATTGGAACACGGCTTTCATTGACGAGCTTGACGCATGTCGTGGCGAGGACGAAAAGAACGATCAAGCCGATGCCGCATCAGGTGCCTTCAACGAGCTGAACGCATCTGGTGGAACAGCCGAGGCAATAGATCATCGCGGCGAAGGATTTGACCGGACAAAACAAGTGCGATTCAATCGCAAGAGAATCCTATGAACGAGCAATGTGCAAAGTGCGGCGGAGCCTGTTGCAGGGTTCTTGTCATTCCGGCACGCGACCATGCGGAGCGCGAATGGATTGAAGGGCGCGCCATCATGATGACCGACAGCCAAGCAGTGATTGAAAGCCGGTGCCGCCATCTCAGCGAAGACGGGCGCTGTCTCGTGCAAGATAACAAGCCGCTCTATTGCAAGCTTGCGGAGGTCAATGACGCCATCTGTAAACTATGCATGGTGGCCAAGGGAAACGCATTGACAAAAAGCCCTGATTCGGCGAAAACAAGCTAGAAATGGACCAGATAGCTTCACCTAAAACGGATCGTGTCCCGAATCCCACCGGCGTCACGAAGGCGGACATGAATCAGAACGCCGCGCCCTCTGTGAAAGGGATGTCAACCGTTACGGCTGGAAAGCCTGACATTGTGCCAGATCCGGCGATGGAGCGTCTAGGCACGCCAACGATTCAGCAGACGCAGCAGGATCAATCCATCATCTCGGCAGCGGCGGTTTACCTCTATCGGCAGGCGCGGTTCAATCCGATCTCGAATCTCAATCCAGAATCACTGACCTACCAGCTCACGGAGTGGAGCGTTGGCACCATGCGCCGATTTGCCCTGACGATGGACGCAGTTGAGAATCGTGACGGCTTGATAAAGACCGTCAGCGGGAAGCTGAAACAATCCCTGTCGCGTAATACGTTTGAAATCGTGCCGGTTGACGGAGCGGACCCTGACGAGGTAGATGCTCAAACGAAAGTGCTCAAGGATTTTTATTCAAACGTCAAATGCACGAACTCGGTTGACCGGAACATTCGCGGCGGGTTCTCAACGCTCGTGCATCAAATGATGGACGCCGCTTTAAAGCGATACGCCGTGCATGAAATCATCTGGCGACCAAACGCGGACGGGACGCTCTCCGCCACCTTCTCGTTTGTGCCGCTCTGGTTCTTTGAGAATCGCACCGGCTCACTGCGCTTCTGCGGCAACTTCGCTTGGGACGGAATTCCACTCAAGGAAGGAAACTGGATGGTCACATGCGGCGACGGTTTGATGGAAGCTGCAGTTGTCGCCTACATTTACAAGGTGACAGCCGTTCGCGACTGGATGATCTATAACGAGCGATGCGGTATGCCGGGCGTTGTCGGCAAGACAACCTTCGGCAAAGGCAGCGATGGGTGGAATGCCATCAGGGATGCCGTTGCTGCCGTCTCAACGGACTTTTCCGCCGTGATTGGCGCAACCGACGATATTGACAAGGTGGAGTTCGGCACAACCGGCCAGCTTCCATATCCGCCGCTCGTCGAATACATGGACAAGATCATTTCCGCCCTGTTTCGTGGCGCGGATCTTTCCACACTCTCGGCAGGCGGCTCTTCTCAGCAATCCGGTCAAGGCGCAAGCTTGCAGGCGGACGAGACCGATTTGATCGAGCAATACTATGCGCAGGTCATCAGCGAGACGTTCAACAACTACGTTGACCTCTACGTGCTGCGCTGGCATTTCGGCGACGATGTTAAACCAGCGGCATATTGCAAGCTGAACCTGCCGAAACCGATTGACACGAAATCCGAGATGGAGGTTGATACCGCGCTCACCGGAATGGGCATCCACCAATCAAAGACGGCGCTTTGCGAACGCTACGGGCGAACCGAAGCAACGCCGGAACAAATCGCCGAGGGCGATGTTGTCACGCAGGCAACGCCATTAACGCAACAGGGCGACTTGCTGACGGCTCCAAAGAGCATGAGTGTCGGATTGATGGGGAAAGGCACTCCCGAAGCGCCCAGCGGCACGCTGAACGGCACAGCGAGGCCGGCCAATCATCTTCCGCCAGGGCGAACCGAGCATCTTCAGCAATTCAGGGACAATCACGCCGAAATGATCCCGCAGCATGTTGAAACAGGAAATCGGTTGAAAGCCTTCAGGGATTCGCAACCGGCACGAGCACGGCTGGCCATGTTCCATCAAGCCAAGCGCAACTTCGCCGATCATGCCAAGCTGCTTTCCGCGCAGGCTACCAATGAATTGAAGCCGCTCGTCAATCGGGTGCAGACGATTGTCGAGATGTCAAACGACGAGCACTACTTTGCCGCCGTCAAGGCGCTGCGCCACGATCTTGCGGATCTGGTCGCCAAGGGAGCGCGGAAGAAAGAGAACGCGCCGCTCATCCTCACGGTAAACGAAATCATCCATCACCCAGCCTTCGACAATTAAAATGAGCACGACCGAAAAACTCGCCTCCTTCATCATTCAACTGGATCATGTCCGCATCGCGCACTGGCAGACTCGGGTGTATTCCGCGCACAAGGCTCTGGGAAAATTCTACGAGCAAATGAGCGAGTTCGTTGACTGGTATGCCGAATCTTCGCAGGCGCAAGATCCGCTCGTGTTTACTGACCCGCTTTATACGCCCACGGACATCTCGCTTGTAAACATCGACACCGACGAGAAGGTGAACACATTGTTTGCTGGCATCGAGGAGACGCTACGGAATGCAGACGGCGAACCTTCCGAGTTTGTAAACAAGCGCGATGAACTGCTGGCGCAACTGAAGAGAACCCAGTATCTTTTAAAGATGACGTGAGGCCGGAACTCGAAAAAGCGAGCGAAAAGATCAAGGTGTGCTGCACGCCCACCCAAAAAGAACGATACACGGCAGCGTCAAATGGCAACGTGTCAGGCTGGCTCAAGCAGATGGCAGACGAGCGGGTGGCCGACATGCTGAGGCAAGGGGCCATAAAAAAACCTTGCAAAGCCAGCAAGTAAACCCTTTAAATCACCATGATGAAGCGCGTTCTAAATCTAGCCAACTCCACTGTATTGACCGCAGGGGAGTTCACTTCGTCTTTCTTCCCTTCCGTGTTCCAGTCGGCGAACGAGAGTGACCGGCTGCGCTGGGTTTGCATCGCGCCTTATGGCGACTGGCCGAACGCGCAAGGCTTGCAACGCTTTGACCAGACCGATGCGAAGAACTTGGTCAACCAGTTTAACGGCATCATCAACACGCCGCAACGGATGCTG
>JAEHJW020009677.1_pt1 | contig 10034 bp, 19 predicted proteins | sample 9271431 | NCBI WGS metagenome assembly JAEHJW02
TTCCGGGACTGTCTTTTGAAGTGACATCCAAACCTACCTACAAAGAGCTATCGGGCGTATGCCACTTTTTCACCCTAGGGGAATTCCCATAGGATTTCCCATGGGAATTCCCATAACGAAATTGAAATTTCGACCCGCGTTTCTGTCGCTAGCCAAGCCCCGGGCTGGCGCGTTACCCGCTTGCGATCGGGCCGGGGAAGGACCCGCGCGCGAGAGTGCGTCCCGGCATGTCTTTGGTGGTAGCCTCGTCATCGCTTGCCCTCCAGCCTGGTCGACTGCCACCACCGCGCTCCGAGCAGCTCCTCAATCGCCTCCGCCAGCATGACCTGCATCTCACGCCGCTGATCCAGCAGGTGCGCGCGGTTGTACACCCCAGCCACTCCGGCGCGCGCATGGTTGAGCGCGGCCTCGATCACATCTCCCGGCACTCCCCTCTCCGCGCAATACGTAGCCGCGCTGCGGCGCAGATCATGCACGGTCAGTCCGCTGGTCGCTCGCGCAAGCGCATGATTCAGCGTATTTTTTGCGAGCGCGAAGGGCCGCGCCCGACCATCCCTCAGCTCCTCAAGGATCGTCGCAGCCGTGGCGCCGAGTGGTATCAGCACACTGCGTCGCGACTTGGTACGCGCGGCGGGCAGCTCCCAGACTGGGCCGGGCACCTCGTCCCAATCCATCTCCAGCAGCTCGCGCTTGCGCGCCATCGTCAGCAGCAGGAGCGCGACTGCGGACAGCACATCCTGTGATCCGCGTTGCAGCGCACGCAGCACGTGACACAGCTCGTCGAGCGTGGCCACACGCGACCGGCTGCGCAGGCGCGGCAGCAGGCTTGTCGGCAGCTCCCGCGCCGGGTTGCGGTCAAGTGCTCCGGCGCGAACCGCATGGTCCAGCACACGTTGCACCCGCGCGAGCTGCTTCCGCGCGGCTGCCGGCTGCTCGGTCGCCCGCCGCAGAATCACCCCGCGCAGAATCGGCAGGCACAGCGCGACCAGGCGCACATGCCGCAGCGGAGCCATATCCCGCTGATAGCAGGCAATCTCCGTCGCCGACAGCGGACGCTGCGACCGCGAGCGCGCGGCGATGTAGTCATCCACGGCGTCTCCCACGGTTGCCAGCCCGCTCAGCGGCGCTCCCAGCTCCCCGGCGTGCAGCCGTTGCGCGCGCTCCTCGGCCTCCTTGCGCGTCAGCAGCAGAGCCGATCCCAGGGATCGCCACCGGCGTCGACTACCGCTTCCGATTCGGGCCATCCACGTGCGCCCACGCTTCCCGCGCCGCTCATAGATCAGCGCGCCAGCCCTTCGCAAATCGCTTTTTGCCGATTCTTTTCCCATCTGGTCTGATTATTGGTATAAAAACGAGTCGCAATGCAAGTAAACTCTTTCGCTCCCACACCGAGGGAATTCCTCAGAAGAAAATCCCTCGAAAAAAAACGGAGAATCTTTTATTTTCCTCTTGACATTATTTATAGCTGTGCTATTATGTATTTGTAAGTGAGAGGCAATCAGCCTCATGGAAAGGGAAATGATGAAAATTACAGAGTTTTCCGATAATCAGGGTCGTATTTTCCGCGCTGTATCCAACGCCGAAAACAATTCGACTTCGATCGGTTTGGAACAAAACTTCACCAGCGATGAAATCAAAGCTCGCACGTATTCCTCGGTTGCAGCCGATTTTCTCACTATCCTTGACTACGCGCGGGAACGCGGCTTGACGATGAAGAACGATACCGGCAGCGATCTGGCCTTCTATCTCACCACTTCGGGCGTGGGGAATCTTTGGTTCAGCGGGGTTATCGCCTAGTCTCCACGAGTGGTTAAAGCAGTTCCGCCATCCCGGAGCGCGTCCGGCCAATCGAGAAAGAGGCAAAGTGAAATCAGCAGGCGATTCTCAATCCCCGAAGCGCGGCCCAGGGCGTCCGCCCAAGAGCGAGCCATCCTCGCGGCGTCAGCTCTCGCTCACCGTCTCGCCGGAGCTGCACCAGCGCATCCGTGTCGCGGCGGCGATCCGGGACTGCTCCATCACGGATTACGTCATCTCCGCGCTTGAGCAGGCGCTGGCACAGACCCCGCGTGTAGGATCGTAGCCATTTGAGTGTTATCCTGTCTCCGATGCGGCTGCCACGCGTAGAGCGCAGATTCGGGGAAGCTCCGCGGGCGTCCTTTGCGATGAGCTGGCTCACCCAAATACCGCGCACCCATCCATCTCAGCCTCCAATCCGTCGTTCACTGCGCCCTACCTGGCATCTCATCCCACGTGCGCCCGTCCAGCAACCGTCCAGCAGCTTTCTTGCCGACGCGAATAGCGTCGTCGCTCGCGTTTATAACCTGACCATCCCCAGGCGCGCCATCACACATCGCAGGCAGCCAATCGCCCCATTGCTTAAAGAAAAACGGCACCCCAGCCTTCACGCACTGATCCCGCAGGCTGCGCACCCAATTCGGGTGCATGGGCCGCGCTCCGGGCCCAGATTCGGCGCCGACGATCACCTGGTCGATGCGTCCCCCCGGAAAAAGGTGAACGGGGTCGTGGATATGACCGCCACAGCGCACGCAGTATCCGGATAAGTGGTCAATCCTGGGGATGAATCCGGAGCACTGGAGCGTGCGAGGATCAACGAAGTAATAATCCATTTGGATGGGTGCGAGCAGCGGCTCCGCGCTCACGATGCGCCGCGCCGAAGGCGTCCGTAAGAGAACCGGAATGCGTTCGTCGGCGGCGAGCTGGTCCTCCACGCTGACGCCGTGCTCGACATTGGCGAGCGGCCACACGAAGGCGAAATCATCCGTCATATCTTCGACGACCGTAGCTACTCGGTTTTCCACCTCTCGGGTGCGCAGGTAGTCGCACATCCGCTCGGCCCGCTTCGTCAGAGCCACGAAAGTGTGCTGCGGGCAAAGCGCCATCACCGCATAGATGCGGTCGCGCTGCTCGTCCGTAACGCTCTCGTGGAAGAGGTCGCTCATCGAGTCCACGAAAATTCTGCGCGGCCTCCTCCACTTCAGGGGCCGCAGCAGCGCGTCCTCGTCGAACTTGACGCGCCCGGTCCACGACGGATGCCCGTTGCTCAGCACCGTCAGCCCTTCGTAGCACAGTCCGGGGGCGCTGAAGCGATGCGCCGTTCGCTCCGCGTAGCAGTTCCGGCATCCTTCGCTGACGCGCGTACAGCCCACGATGGGATTCCACGTCGCGTCGCACCATTCGATCTTCGTCTTGTCACCCATTGCTCGCCTCGTTCTGCTGGGAATCAGCGAAAGCCGGGACTGATTTTCCCGGAAACCACGAGAGAGGCCCAGCAGCCTTGATCGCGGCGTTGAACTGTTCCATCGCATCCTCTATCGCGTCGGGAAGTTCCCCATCCTCGGGTAGATCGTCGCAGAAATAGTCGTCCGAAAGGGGACTAGCATAACGCGGTTCGCAGGTGTACAAGAGCAGGTCCGCTAGCGTCTGGCCCATGTCCTCCGCGAGTTCTTGCGCCGCCTGTTCTGCATTCCAGAAAAAATACTTGTCGTATCTCTCGGAATAGAGCGGAGTCTTGCCATCCCACGGTGCGCGTGGCGCATTTTTCCACGCCTGAATGTCGCGTTTGTTCAGGCACTCTCGGCAGCATCCACGTTCGTGAATTTGTCCGCATTCCTCGCACGTTTCGTGGGTACATCCAGACCATCGTGCCCCGCGCTCATCGTCGCCGAAAAACTGTCCTGTGCGCGAAACCCATCCCGTGATTGTCGTGAGCTTCGCCGCCTCAGGGCTATCGAACATCACAATTTTGTCCGTCATTCTCTTACCTCTTTCTCGCGCATCGCTGTGCGCTGTGCGTCGTAATAGCCGTTGCTGTCGTAGCACTGAAGATATCCGCACTCCGCGCAGTGAAAGAATCTAGGTTCCGTTGTCCGCCCACCGCATAGGGGACATTCTTTGAGGACTGTGGGCACGCGATGTCCCACAGCTAGCACCTCGGATTCGGTCATTCCCTTCATGATGCATCCTCCACATCCGGGCACTCCACCGTCTGACCGCGCAATTCATGAAAACAATCGGCCAGAAACTGTATCTTGCCGTCTTTTAGAAATAGGTGGCATCGCATGGAAGGGACTGTCCCAAACACCAAGAGCGACGGCGAAAACGTTGGCGAATCCATCGATCCATTCCAGTGCCACACTGGACGCGCGGTAGTGCTGCTGACTACGCGATACGGATGATGGCTTTTGCATCCAGGGCAATAAAACATCATGTTCACTTCTTCGCGCCCAGGGCTTGCGTATTCTTTCAGTTTGATTCCCATGCTTTCCTCCTCACTGAATCGTTGTGCTTCGTGCCGGGGTCGTCCTCACCCGGTCCGGCTTAATCCGCGACACCGCGCCGCAGAGCTTGCAGTGCATCTCGACGATAAGTTCTCCCTCCACAATCCCGCCGTCAATCTTGCTGCCCGTGGAGTTTTCGCCACATGCCGGGCAGACGGAGTTAACCTCGTAAGTGATGATGATGTTAGTCGTCATCGTATATCTCATCGAGCTGGCGTTGGCTGTATCGTCGGAATAAGATTCTCACTTCACCTGCATCGTCCAACGCCTCTTCGGCGAAGTCAAATGCGTCGCTCAAGGTGCGGCATACCAGAAAGTCGAATCCCCTTTTTTCAGCACAGGACCCGTGGACCTCATAAACATCTGTCAGGCCTTCGTCCGCTTTGATTGTCGTCGGCATCACTCACCCTCCCTGCGCTGCGCTTGCTCGCGTTGGAGCGCCGCTATCCAGTCCTCGATCTTCCGCTTTTTGTCGCGCTTGCGCTCACTGCGTTCCGTTTCGCAGGAGAAACATCCGTAGTGGTGATCGCCCAGCGGCTGATCCTTGCTTTCCAGGTGCCGCGTACAGATGCCGTATACCCAGCACTTCACTCGATCGCTCAGCCTCATGCGCCCATCCTTTCCATTGCTGCAATCCGCTCGCCGATCCAGCGCACGACCGGGACGGCCATGCTGTTGCCCAGCCGATCCCACGCCACTGACGCTGCTTCGATCCCGCTGCACACGCTCAGATAGTGCATTCGATGTCCCAATCCAGCCGTCTTTGCGGACTGTGTTGCGCCGCGGCGCGATTGAGCCACAGACATTCCGTGCGCTTGGCTCCACGGACGGTGGCTGCGACGTGGAATTTCTGCACCCATCCCTTGTAGACCCGCTCGTAGAGGTCGCTCTGGTAGCCGCTCACCACGACCATTCCGCGCGCGCCGTGAAGCGCCTCAGCGATCGCCTCGTGGTCCCCGTCCGTCATCTCGTAAGCGTAATCTCGGGATGCTCTCCGGGTCCGCGTCGCATGCACATAGGGAGGGTCAACATAATGCAGCGTCTGGATCGAGTCGTGCGCTTGGATGACCTCCAGCGCGTGGCGGCGCTCGATTACCACTCCTTGGAGTCTCTGCGTAAAGGCGTCAATTTCCTTGGCCCAATTTACCCAGTCGTGAGCGGGTATCACTCCCTCTCGGGACGTGTCGCTCCGGAATCCCGTTTTGCGCGAGGAGGATACGCCAGTGCTCCCAAACGCTGCGCAGGCGCGAAACACTGTTCGTCGAGCGCGCTCAACGGGATCATCCACGTCTTCGACTTCGGCCCACTCACTCTCCTCAAACTCCGCACGCGCATACGGAGTGAGTTCGACCCGGCGCTTCAGCTCAGATGCCGAAGCCGGATCGCGCAGTACACGAAAGACATTCACGACGCTTTCGCTGAGGTCGTTGTAGACCTCCGCATAGGCGCGAGGCTTGCGCATGAGGACACTCGCAGCGCCGCCGAACGGCTCTGTGTAGACCTGATGCGGAGGAAAGTGCGAAATGATCCACGGCGCAATTCTCCACTTCCCGCCGAAGTAGCGCATCACAGGGCGGTCAGGCATCGCGCGGCTCCTTTCCACGCCAGTAGTTGCTCTCCCAGACAGCGTGAAGATTGCCGTTCTTTTCCGGTCGCTTGCTGCGACAGAATCGCTCTGTGCGCCGCAGGATTCCCATCTGCGCCGCGCGCTTCATCGCCGGGCCGATGGCGGCCAGGTTGTGCGTCGCCGGCGCGTTGGGCATTCGCTCGATCTCCGCGAGCACCTCATCGCTCGTCAGCTCGCGATGCTTCTGCGCGGCCAGCAGAACCGCCGCGTCGAAGATGTGCTTCCAGCGCTCATCGGCGTTCTCGTCGGCGCGCTGCATCCCATCCGCGATGCGCGCCTGCGTCGGGGCCGGTAGGCGCTGGGTAAAATCGAGGGCAAACTGAAGGGCGTTCATCGCATGAGCCTCCTCTTCTGGTCCAGGTCGAGTGAGCACGGGAACGGGCATCCGCCGGAGGCGCGGAGAGGGCAATCGCCATCCCAACACGCCACGCAACGGACCTCCCGAGAGTGCCGGTCCGGCTTGTGGTGGTTCGCGGCCACAGCAACGGCCAATTGGACGCGCCTTCGATGGTTCTTTGGGCCACGCTTGCGTACAGCGTGCATCCTCAGAGATTCGCGGATCTCGGCCGGGCTTGCCGACGCGTCGAAAGCCGCGTGGGCCGTGTGGCCCTCCATATCCTGAGGATCGCCCACCAGCATTACGCGCGCGTCGTTCAGGCGCGCAACCCACTGCGCGTAGTCCGCCCACCTTTTGCCTTGTTCGCGCGGCACAAAGCAGAGAACCAAATCGAGCACCGGCGCGTCACTCTCCTTATTTGGTCCCAAGCGATGGCCATCCGGCAACACACGGAATCCCCACATGTCCAGGCGCATACTCATGACGGAAAATTCCACAGGCCGATGATCGATCAAATAGACCGTTTTACGCGGACGCATACCCAGCCTCCATCTTCTTTTGGGGTACGTACCGACTGCACCCGCAAGAGCGCGATCTGCCGTAGCGCAGGGATTCTACGCTCACATGTCTTCGAGTGCCGCACACGCACACGCAGGGGACTCGCAGGCGCGGATACAGCAGCGGACGGCCACTGACGACAGTCCACGCACCGAAATCGTCTCCAACAGACGGCAGGCCAGCCTGTTTTCTTGGGGCGGACTTCTCCCACTCAATCAGCGCGGCAATCATAGCCCGCGCTGCGGCGCGGGAAATGCCCCGGCGGTGGGCAACCTTTTCGGGGCGCGGAAGCCGCTTAGACACCAAGCGAGAACCGAGCAAGTATCCCCAATCGGCGTCGGATGCCCCACAATCTGCAAATGCTGAGGGTAGCGCGGACAGCCCTTGCTTATCGCACCACAGCGCAATCCAATCCGCCCCCATGCGGTCCTCTGGCGAAGGCAGGCGCAGATGCGGAGGAAGACACTCGTCTACCAGGACGCGCCGGACCTGATCGTGATCAAAGCCGAGAATTGAGCAGCACCACGCAAAGGAAAAACAGAGGCCCGAAACGCGGCTCGGATACATCCACCGCAGGGCATCCATGGCTGCGACGGACACTCCGCCGCGCAGGTCTACCATCGCCAGATCAAGCATTCCGACCGCGATATAACCGCTGGGGATAAACGTCGCGGGGGAGCCTACGCGCAGTGCGGAAAAATTCTCTCGCGCGAGCACCCGGAAAGAGATCGAGCGCGCCCTCATCGAGCACCATCCACAGAGCGCAAAGTCTCCTCCTCGGATACGATCCCGTGGAACGCCTGCTGGAGCCAGGGCTGATAGGTGCGCCACGCGCCGCGATAGCTGAAGAGCACAGCCGATCGAGGGAGGCCAAGGACCAGAGCGCGCCCGCGCAGCCAGTAGTGGAAGAGGTCGCGCCGCGTCTTGTGTAGTCCCGGATGGTCGGCGGGTGTGGGCGGCGGAGCGCTGCAGTCCTCCGTCGCGCCGGCGGCGCGGAGGTCTTGTTCCTCGTCGCGCGGCCTCACAGCGCCCGACGGATCACGCGGACGGCCAGAGGGGGCGGCGCCTCGTGGGAGCTGGCTGTCGCTCCGAGCAAGCCAGCGCAAAGCGAACAAGTCCCATTCCGGCAGCGTCCTTCGCTCGGCAGCACCACGCGAGACGATCCAGGCGCGCATCGCGGCCATCTCGTGCTCCGGAGAGAGAAGCGGGTAAAGCGCCTGGCACCGGGCAGCGATGCGCTGTTCCGGGAAATCCTCAAGCGACGACGACGACGATGCGCCGACGCGCGCGCCCTTCGTCTTCGACGTAGGAGAAGACGAAGGTTTGTATTTATGTATTAGTGTGTCCTTGTGGCCAACGCTGGAAACAGTGCTGGAATCAACGCTGCAATCAGAACTGTTATTAGCACTGGATTCAGAGCTGGAAACATCGTTGACGATACTCAAAGCCTCATTCTTGCTTTCAGTGATGGAATCAACGTTGGCTACAGTATTGGAATCAATGTTGGTTCTAATGATCGAATCAGAGGCGCGACAGGAGCGGGAACTGCGCTTTTCTCGCGCCTGCGCGATCCCCCGCTCTCGCACCTCGTACCGGCTCCGGGCATCTTCCCAGGTCGCCAGCATGTAGGGGTGTGCCCGAGTGCCGTCGGGCTGTAGGGGAAAATACGCAAGCACCTCGTCGGCGATGGATGGCATCTCGCCGCGCGGTTGCGCCCACCGCATTCCCATCCGGGATTGGCGAGCGAGCCACTGAGCGTCGTCAGGCAGCGTCCCGGTCGAGGACTGGAACTGCGCCATCAGCAGGCAATGAAATGCTCGGTAGCCAGCGTCTGTCAGCGCGGCCACGGTCGCGCTGCGCAGCCATAGATCGATGCTGTGCGGATACCACTGTTGCCACTTCTCAGGCACCGGTCTCTCCTTTGTCATCGCTGCGGCTGAGCGTTGAAACCATCGCCTCAAAGCGATCGCGGGCGTCGGGTTGGCTCAAGGAAAAAATTTCTACAACAGAGCGAAACCAATTTCCGGAAAGAAGCGCCTCGCGCGCGGCCAAGGACGCGGAAGCGTCGCCATGAACAGTCAGGTCAAACAAAAGCATTCGCTCGATCTTTAAGGCGGCTGCATCGGCCATCTTCACGCTTGCAGGCAAACTCCAGGCGTTTGCCCCAGCAAATGGGATTTCGAACTTGATAAATATGTTCTCGAGCAGGAGCGCCTCAAGAAGACGGATGGGAGCGATGGCGGGAAGGTTCTTGACGGGCGAGGGAATGTCTCCTATGTAGGCCTCCGCTGCGTCGTGGAGCAGGGCAATAAGCTGGAGCTTCTTCGCTGGAACATGGAGCAGGTCGGACTCTCTCTCCCCGTCGAGTTCCGGAAGCTCGTAGTGGAGAGGGCTGGCGATGATTTCGGACACCAGAAGGGAATGCTGCGCGACAGAGATAGCTAGCGGAGTGTGCCCACACCACCGCGGAATGCGCGAGAGAGCGCGTGAAATGGCGGAAAGATGGAACTGCTCGGGACGCGGGTCCAGAACGTCCACGTCCCCCTCCAGGGTGTGAAGGATATGCTCGATGCTCAATGGCTGCGTCCTTTCGGTGACTGTTGTATGGTGCGCGATGGTTCGTAGGGATGGGCGCGCTCGCGCGACTCCGCATTCATCCACCCCGTCGTATAGGTGCGGTCTCCGATCTCCCATATCAGGCGGAAACGGTGACACGATGCGCACTCCTGGAGGCCGCCAGCATCGGCAAGAGAAAGCCTTGCACGCGCACAGCAGCGGGAATCTTGAGCCCGCGGCCAGAGCAGAACAAGAAGCGCAGGCACCGGCACAAGCAGCAGTAGCCAAGGATGGTCCAGCGGCGCGCAAAGGGGAAACGGAAGCGCACTCACGCTTCCTCCTTCAGCTCATCCGCCGGCTGCGCGGTGTACCGCGCGTAAGTGATGGGGACGACGCGCCGAGCAGCATCTGCCCCTGTCGCCACGGTAAGTTGGTGGGATGTGAGCCATTCCGACCACTGAAAACGGTTGGTGCCATCGTCTGCGAGCAGTGCGCGCCGCGCACCGCATTCAAGGCACACCTGGATGCCGTTGACCGGCCATCCGGTACGCGAGTGACGACACTGCCCCAGAATGGGAAGGGCCACGATGGCGCAGGCCACAAGGACGAAAATGGCCGTTAGACATATTCCGAAAGTCAGGATAAGATCGAAAAACAT
>JAEHJW020002010.1_pt1 | contig 10032 bp, 21 predicted proteins | sample 9271431 | NCBI WGS metagenome assembly JAEHJW02
TTAGGTTCTACTTGCAAAGCGAAGCTTTTTTCCGTCTGTCTCCTTCTCTCCTCTGTTTGCATAGCGCAGTCAAAACAGACCGGGGCTAGGTTGGGACCGTACGGCCTAAGCTCTTCCTCTCGGGTACCGCAATAATAGCACTGGCTCACGTTTCCAACTCCTTCAAATCTTTATTGATTTGATCCATGGCCTCTGAGATGGTTTTTCCCTCGGACAAGAGCCTCAAGAAGACATGAACGCCAATCCCAATCCCATAGATAAACGAAGTATCGCAAAGCTTTTGAATTGAAGGGGAAAGACCTTGACTTGCAATTTGACGACTAAGATTTGCCGACTTGAAAGTGATGTTCTTCATTTGCTTCTCCTTGGGTTAAAGTTTTCGCCGGACGTATCCGGCACAGCGACGAACCTGTTCACTAAACTCTTATACCATAGAATACTGCTAAAATACATCGGTGAAAAAAACACTCATTAAAAGCCCCGCGCACAACAAGGTGCTGGAAAAACTCGAAGCTAACGGAGCTGTCATTGCAGCCCATTCTACCGGCTCTGGTAAAACTTCGCTTGCTTGGAGAGCGGCGGACAAATTCGGGGGGAACTCTCTTTTTGTCGTCCCGGCAAGCTTAGTGTCGAACATGGAAAACGCAAAGCAGGAATTTGGGTTCAAGTCCACGCCTACCGTTTTGTCGTATGAAAGGGCTTCTAACCAAGTTGAAGAGTTAGCTAAAAAGAAGTGGAACTTGGTGGTCTTTGACGAGGCTCACAGGTTACGGAACACGGACACGAACAAAGTTAAAGCGATGAGAGAAGTCATTGCAAAGGCTGACCACGTTCTCTTGCTTACGGCAACTCCAAAATACCATAGTCATGAAGATGTACCAAACTTAATTTCGCTTGCAACAAAAGACGAAGTCAAGCCAGAAATTAAGATGGTAAAAAAAGAGGTGATTCCCCCACTTTTTGACAGAATTTTCAAGGGGGTAAAGCCGTCTAAAATTGAGGAGCTTTACATTTCTCCTCAGGCTAAAAAAGACATTAAAAAGTACATCCACGTTTATGACGCCGCAAGTACTGACAAAAAAGACGACTTTCCCGAAGTTCTAGAAACCCAAGTTAAGGTTCCTATGTCGGAGGGGCAGGAAAAGCTCTACCGTTATTATGAAAGCCAACTTCCTCCTACTTTAAAGTGGAAAATCAAGAACAACATTCCTATAGATAAGAGGGACGCTGCAAAATTTACCGTATTTGCTAACAGTTTTAGACAACTTTCTAACGGAGTTCAAAACTTTGTCCGAGACCCAGACAAAGCAGAAATTTCTCCGAAAATTCAGGTTGCGGTAGAGAGATTGGCAGAGGCCTCTAAGAACCCTAACTTTAAGGCGATTGTCTACTCAAACTTCCTAGCATCTGGACTTGAACCGTACAAGAAAGAGCTGGCTAAAACCAAACTTCCTTTCGTAGAAGTTACCGGGGAAATGTCAAAGAAAGAAAAAGACACCGCCTTAGCAGCCTACAACAAGGGGAAAGCGAAAGTCATGTTAATTTCGTCCTCAGGTGGGGAAGGGTTGGACGCTAAAGGGACTAGGTTGTTGCAAATCCTAGAACCTCATTTTAATGATTCTAAAATAAAACAAGTCTTAGGCCGTGCCAGTCGGTACAAATCCCACACGCACTTGCCGGAGACCGATCGTAATGTTATAATAGAACATTACTTATCGGCAAAAAAAGATGGAAAAACTGGAGTAGATGAATATCTCTTCAACTCTTCTCTCCTTAAGAAAAAACATGGAGAAGAAATCCTTCAACACGCCGACCACTAACTAAAGGAAATTACTAATGTTTTTGAAAAATCTCACACCCAATCATGTCAGTCTGTTTAACGGAGGTCTCGTTATTCGTCGAGGAGCTACAGAACAGATTTCAAAGGTAGATGCAGATTCAAGAGAAGTAACGGACGCCGTTCGCAGAGGCTGGGTTAAACTCCTGTCTGAGCTGGAAGGTAAACCCGTAGCTCCGGAAGAAATTCCTGAGCCGCCCATTACTGACCCGGCTACGGAAAATACCATGAGTGCTGAGGACTTGGCTGCGGAGTTTGCAGGGGTTACCGAAGCCCCTAAACCTAAAGTTCGCAAGAAGACCTCTGAATGACAGTTCCCGTTTTAACGCCGGAAGAAGTTAAGCTTTACATCCAAGATAAAGCTGAGTTGAATTATTTGTTGCCGGGGGAAGAGTTTCCCCTGCCTCAAATAAACCTGGCTATTGACCTGGCTATTGACTCTTTCAACACTGGCATCGCTCCTATTTCTAGTTTTACTGCTGTCACCTTCCCAAGTAAAAGCATTTTGCTCATGGGAACTCTAGCTAAGCTCTTAGCGGGACAAGCCGCTTTGTATGCTAGAAATCAAATGGACTACAGTGACGGGGGTATTTCTTTGCCCGTCGAAGAAAGAGCGCCTTTATACATTCAACTCGCTTCAATGTACGAAACCTCGTTCCAACAATCTGCCAAAACTTGGAAAGTGAATCAAAATATCCTTGACGGGTTTGGTGGTCTTAACTCTGACTATGGAAGTATGCCATTATGGTAACCCTTGAAATTAATGGTATTAAATTGAGTATGGAGGAGGCTAAGGAACTTTATGTTGTTCTAAAACAGCTGTTCGACAAACCTACTCCACTCCCAACTTACCCCGTCTGGGTACCTGACAGAACGGCACCTGTCTGGACCGGGCCTTACGTTGTTACATGAGATTCGGTCTTACCGACCCTTTCCCCATAGCTGTAACGCGGTTTCTCTTCCCCCAAACAAGACCTGTAATTAAACGGGTCAAAGCAAGGGAATTTCATTTGTCAAGGCCTGGTACATCACAAAGAATACCATCCTCATAATAACGACGGGCAACTCCTGAATAATACATAATTTTGTCACACTGGGTACACCGATACCGATGAGTGTCCAGATCTTCGGTTGTTGGGGTGAACATTTCTCCCCCGTCTTCCCACCCAACTCTAATCTCGTGTGTGCAGGTCATATCTCTACGTAGTCCCGTTCTCTTAACTTCCTCTGGGTCACGTCATCTAACCTGATGACCCAAAGAAATTCTGCCCAACTTTCCCAGTCATTAAAGAAGGTTTTTTCTAAACCATAATCATGCACTCCTCTGACGCAAACTCTCCACTTTTGTTGTGCAGAGGAAGAGAGATTAAGTGTGATGAAAGATACTTTTACAACATCCCCTGGATAATTTGGGTACCATTTATCCGTCGTCTTTTTAAAAACGTCGCACCTACGGTTTTGGATTTCTTTGTTTTCCATCTTGAGCCCAGTTTCGAACTTCGGTTTCTCCAGTTCGGACAAGACAAGATCCGCAACTTCCACAGAAACTTTTGCCACAGACGCAAATTGCTGCCGTGTGGCCCTAGGGTCAGTCAAAAAAGCCCCCATTGCTTCCTTGACAAACTGCTCTCGTTTTGTCAGCTCAGTCATTTAAGTTCCTTGGTGATGTAAATACTTAACAACATTCAGTGCTTTGTTCACTGCGCTTTTGGTAATCTCTTCCTCTTGAAGGTCGTCTGAAGTAGTCATGAGGCGCATGGCGTGCCGTAGGTCCCCACATTCTTTCTCCAAAGTTTGGCGGTTCGTAGGGCCTCCATTTGGGTGACGACTTTCAAAACCGTGGCGGAGGATTTTGCCTATAGCCTGAATCACTTCCCCACATTCCTCTGAAAGCAGCGCCAAACGCTCCGCTTCTGCTGGGGTGAGTTTGTTGAAATTTTCCATGGTTACAGCACCTTCTGAAGTTGTGCAACCAGAGTTCTCCCCTCTCCAGCCTTTTCTTCCAAAAGCTTGCGAAGAAAAGCAAGTTCTTTCTTTGCTGGTTTCAGCAAGGATTGTCTCTCCTTTTTAGTCTCAAAGCGCACACCAGGTCTTGACCCTACAGCGATTTCCAACCGGTCAAACGCCTCTACCCATTCTTCATAAGGAGTGCCCCCACAGGAGATGTTCTCAACTTTTTCAGCGATAGGGCAACCTTCACAGCCCTTCTGTCCTACATGTATGAATTCCTTACAACAGGCACAATCCTCAGCACCACTCTCAAAAACGATGTAACAATCAGGATCTTCAAGAACAGCGACGATGTTCTCCCATTTTTTAACACTTTTCTGCAAGGCGGAAATTTGGGTAGCTAATAGGTTCTTCATGGTTCAGGTTTGCTCCAGAAATTCGATTCTCACGGTTAAACGGGCAAGCTCGTCCTTCAAGCTTTCTACAGTAAGGGTCAACCCTCTATTTAAATGTCGTAGGAAGTTAAGTTCCTCCCTCAGTACAGCTAACTCATGCAAACGAGCAACGGCTTGCTCCGCCTTACTTTCTATGTCCTGGATTCTCCAGTTTTCCAAAGTGTTCATGGTCATTGCTCTTTTTTCACAGGTTTGTGAAAGGCTACGCGAAAAATCTCTTCAACTTTGGCAGGACTTACAATTTTAAGTTCCGAACAAACTTCAGAGAGAGGAACCCCGACCATGTCGAGAACCTTTGTTAAAGCTTCCTCTGCAGCACTAAGCCGTACCCCAATTTGACCAATTTTTTCTGACATTTCTTGGAGTGAGACCCACTCGTAATAGTCTTCAGTAGAAATGTCTAATAGGGAGTTTTGAGCCCAAGTCTCGATTAACTTGTTTTCCCCCTCACAAATTTTTTGAACCCTGGGATCTCCATGCCAATTATTAGCAACTCGATAAAGGAGAGCACTGAAAAACTCTTTAACCCCTGCCCTAAAATCTTCAGACAGTTCCTTGACTGGCGAAGATTCTATAAACTGTTCGGCTTTGGTCTGTGTTAATGCTTTTTCAAGTTGTTGAATACGGTTAGCCGCCTGCTGTGCAAGGCTTTCTGCAACCTGATCTCCTACACAAACCCCGTCTTTCTCGGTTGCCTTAGGAAAAGTTTTCTGGTCGTCTTTGTACCAAGGGTATCTAAGAGCTTTTCCGAGAATTTGGCAGACTTCATCGTTGAGTTTGAAGTAAGCGTTTTTGCAATGAAGAAATCTATCGAGGTCTTGTTTATATTGCCAAGCCGCACCTCTGGCAAAAGACTCAGCGGCCTCGAAATCCCTCCTCGACAAAGCACCACTTTCCCCTCCGCCCGTTTTGATATGAGATTTATAGACTTCTTGGTAGACCTCCTCTGGGGCCTTCTCAGCGAGGGGAGAAAAGTTCCCCTCCCCCGAGTCTTTCTGACGTTGCCAAGTCGCCCCTTCAGCAAAAGCACTACCTTCGGCTGTCTTAGGATAAACTCCACTTCCACTCATTTGGGTAACTCCACGTGAATACGATTATCGCAGTGTTGGCAAACGAAGATCTCCTCGTCCCAATCCCCTCTGTCCCGGTCTCCTAGGGACTTCCAAACATCAGCCCCACAGCGTTTACAAGGGGCTAATCTGTGACCGTAACAGAAATGTGGGACTGGTTCAGGCAACGGTTGCTTTGCAGTTGTTTCCATTTCCTTTTAAACTCCTAAAGCGTTCCAAGCTGCAACCAGCGACCGTTCAATCTGAGGAAACTTTGTTTTCAACTCTTCTGGAGATATTCCATACGCAAATAGTTTCCACCACGTTTCGTTTGCCTCTCCGACAAGTTCGACCTCGACAGACCTGTAAGTTTCTTGTTCTCGCTTAGTTTTGTAAGGAAATACAACTATCTGAGTCCCACGCTTGTCAATGTTTGCCTCACAAGGTCTAGCAGGGAGGTTACTACGTTTGTAAGCGTACCAGTTGCATTCGTTTTTCTGAGAATGAAGTCTGTTTATTTCACAACGGAATCCTTGAGAAATAAGCCATTCACGAAGTTCGTCTTCACCACGTAAAGGTTCAGTCATAATTGTTAGTTAAGCCAAAAGTGAGACTAGGAGGTAAATGAACATAAGAACGAGAACCATCATAAGTGCCACAAGAATTACCACAACGAAATGATCTTCAAACGTTCCTTCGGTTACTCGTTTTACCACTTTCAGTCACCTTTCCCTTCAAAATATTTAATCATGTCATCAATCCAAGCAAGCCTCGTTAACCGTGTCTTTTTAAAGTACTCCGAGTGAGACACCTTCAGGAGTTCTTGGTGGTGTTCTTTTAACCATGAGTCAAGCGTGAAGTGAGGGCCGAGTAATAACTTAATTCGATTCTCCACCCGACGCACAGCTTTTAAGTCTGCCCCGGTTCTGGCAACGTTGCCGACAGCATGACAGACAAATTCAAATTTCCTGTTTCGTACGTATAAACGTGCTTCTTTTAGTACGTCCGAAGCTCTCCACGTTAAAGGCATTTTAAAAAACCCTCCACAACTAGGCTATGAAAACAGGGAAAGTTTTCATTACTTTCCCAGAGCCTCAAAGTGTTTAATCCAAGCAAGCCGTGTCAGACGCATCTTTTTCTATAATACGTCCCATTCACTTTGACAAGTCTGAGGTGATTCTGGAACATCCACTGGTCCAAAGTAAAGCTACCACCAAGGAGAGAGTTAATGTGATCTAAAACTTCATATTTAGCTCCTTGAGCAACTCCAACTCGATGAACGGCGTCACAGACAAAGATGTTCCGTTTGGTTTCTATTAAAGTCCTAGCCTTTTTAAGAATTTCAGATGCTGTCATAGTGGATTAACACTTTTCTGGCTCTTGCAACTCGCTGGCAATAAGCACATCTTTCTTGAGGAACTATGCCGTTATGACATGGGGCGTCCTTAGGGGGCATTTGGGGGGTCAAATCTCGTAATGCCGAAACTAGCTCGGAAATGTCAAAAATATAAAGCTTTTCCCCCTCTCGCATAAGCGGCGCGTCCTCGGTAGGAACGGCGTACCAAGCTATTCCAGGATTTCCGCCCGTTCTTTGAATGTGAACATTTGCGACGTGTCTGAACATTTAGTCTCCTCTAGCTTCGAAGTACTTAATTAGATCGTCAATCCAGTTAAGGCGTGTCTGTTTTAACTTCTTTCCCCCACCGACCCAAGCATGACGAGCATGTTTATTGCCTTGCAACCAGCCTTCAAGAGATGAGTAGGGGCGTAGAAGGTGAAGAATTCTGCTTGTTGCTCTCCAAATGGCAGTCTCATCCAAAAAGGTATCTTCTAAGGCAAAACAAATATAGGTACTTCTTCCATCTTCGACTCTCTTTCTAGCGGCCTTCAAAACTTCAGAAGCTTTCAAATTAATCTCCTTTGTCTCAATTTTTCAAATGGTAAAGTCGCCCTAGTACGAGAATATCCAGGAGCGTGGTTTTGCCCAGCTCTACCAAAACTTTGCAACAAAGTGCCACGCCACATAACCTATAGCAACACTCACGACTAGAGCGCCAACGAGAACAACTACTACGACGAGGAATTCAACAAGGGTAAATCCTTTCTTGTTACACTTCATTTTTAATCTCCTTTTGCCTTGAAGTATGTAACCAGGTCATCAATCCAATTCAGACGTGTTTGTCTAAGCCTCCTCGCTCCCTCTGGTCCCGTCGGCCCCCAAATCTTGATCCCTCGCCTAGTCAGCCAGTCCTCTAGGGAGATATATGGATGAAGCAAGGCCATAATGCGCTCCCGTACTCTTTCGGCGACCTGGAAATCTGAGGGCGTAAATTTCTTCTTCTTCTCAAGAACCTTGGATAAGGCTAAGCAAATGTAACGTGTATCTCCATTTTCTATCAACGGCCTCGCTTGGGCCAAAAGTTTCGAAGCTTTCAACTTAGTCTCCTCTAGCTTCAAAGTACTTAATCATGTCGTCAATCCAATTGAGACGAGTTTGTCTTAGCTTTTCAATTGGTAGAGTCGTACTAGTAAGAATCACTCCCTTGCTCATCAACCACCGTTCTAACGTCGGCTCCGGGTGTAGAAGGCTCCAAATTCTTCTCTGGGCTCGTCTTGCAGCCTCCTTGTCACTGACACAGCCTAGGGCTAAACAAATATAACGTTTGTTTCCATCCTCGATTCTCGACCTTGCTTCTCTTAAGGCTTTCGATGCTTTCATTTCAGTCAGCTCCAACAGGTGGTAAACGTTGTACATACCCAGCAGGTTCCTCCCAGCCAGCTTTCAAAAGGTTGAGAGCAGTCAAAGCTTTTTTCTCGGTTTCGAAAATATAGCGTTTCTTATAGGAAAATTCGGTCAGTCCCACATAAAGGGCTGTTGAAAAAATCAAGTTCTCGGTCCCGACAAGTGTCCCGTCTTCGAGAACTTTCAAATTCTGATAACCCTCTTTTTCCAAAAAGGTTAGAAGCTCAGATTCATTCATTTTCTTCTCCTCGTTAAAAAAGCCCCGGGAAACCCGGGAGCCGGTTAGAGGATTCGAACCTCTGACCTGCGGTTTACAAAACCGTTGCTCTACCGACTGAGCTAAACCGGCAACTTAGACTAAAATCTCTTCATCCCTCTTATACCATATTTCTGTGCTGAATTTTGACCTTTCCTACAGTTATTATCCTTGGTTTTCTCCTACGTCTCTCCCCGCGTCGGATTTACCAGCAATTCAAGGTCAAATTAATGTCACGGTGACCCCGACATTTTACCAAGGTAATTACATTTCCTGGACGGTCCCACCTTATTGGGGGGCTTGCATCTTCAACCTTTATAGGGCACAAAATGACGCCCTGACCCCCACGTTAGTGAATAAGGCCCCTATCAGCGTTCCTGACTATTTTGACTTCGACGCAGTTTCCGTTTCATCTTTCAATCAACAATTCTATACCATTGAAGCTGTCTTACCTAACGGAACAATAGCAAAGTCTACACCAACAACTTGGGTTAACATTCAAAATCAGTGGGTGGCCTTGAGGGCACGAGAAATCCAAAGAAGAGAAAACATCTTTCTCACTAAGTTCTTTGGGGTTCAGAGCCTGTTTTATCGCAAGAAATTCTTCGGCCAAAGATGCTCCCGGTGTTGGAATGCTACGATTGAGAAAGTCATGGATGATCATTGTCCGGTTTGTTTTGGAACTGGTTTTGAGGGTGGATATTGGCCCCCGGTTAACATTAATGTCAATTACTCCCCTGTTCAAAACGCCGCTACCCTAGCTCCTGCCGGAGTTTTGGAAAATGTTCAGATTAGTAGTTGGACTACGAGCTATCCTAACATTCAAAATTTTGACCTAGTCTTTAGGATTTCAGACTCTAAAATGTTTAGAGTAGTCGCCGTCCAACCGACAGAACTACAAGCCGTTAGGGTCAGGCAAACATTAGCATTAACAGAACTTGATAAGGATTCAATTGAGTACCAACTTCCAGGGTAATCCGGCCACCGCCATCTTTTCAGCCCCCTTTATTTCATCGCTAATCGTGGGGCCGCTTAGGTATTTCTTTAACCAATATGGGCCTCAGAATAGTTTGCTTTGGTCTTCGGACGTAAATCAGACGGAGATTGAAATAGACACAGTTAATAACTTTCACAAGATTGCTATCGGGCAAAAGCCTAGAGTACTTGTGGAACGAGGGCAGTTTGGAATTTCTCCCACCGGGCTTACAGACAACATGGCCGAACAGGTCAATATGGGAATCACGTTAGGGAAAACGAGTCGTACGAACTTTCTTCTCTACACCGGTCAAGCTTCAGTTATCGTTCAATCAAGACAAGAAGGGACTTGCGAAAGAGTAGCGGACTTAACCCACCACTTTCTACTTTGGTCAGCTCCCTACCTCTGTAGCACTCAAGGATTTAAAACGTTTGCCAAGAATCTAATCGTTGGCCCCTGCACCCCCAGCTCTGAAGATGTTGAAATTTTCGAAATTCAAATCGCTGTTCCTTGGGTTAAGGAAGAGGCTTGGAGCGTCAGCAACGACGCAGTAACAATCAAGGGAATTGATCTCTTTTTATCAAGTTAAAATAGAGGTACCTTTTACCAATAACCCACAATGTCTTACGTAAAACCAACCACGCTAGTATACCAGGAATTACAAACCTCTGGAGGGGCTAATCCTGTTACTCCAGATCTCTCTACCGTCATCGTAGGGCCAGCGTATAACATTCTGCAATATGTAGCCGGGAACACCGCCTCCCTC
>JAEHJW020004119.1_pt2 | contig 10032 bp, 15 predicted proteins | sample 9271431 | NCBI WGS metagenome assembly JAEHJW02
TGCGCCGCGGCGCTCAGGTGCGAGAGGGAGTTCAGGTTCATGCTCGTCTTGCCTGCGGAGGGTCGAACCAGAGCGACATCAGGTACGCCACGCCCACGATCTTGTGCACGTGCTGGGGTCGGGCAATCCCCGGGTCCCAGCTCGCCATGATCGCCCGCAGGTGGCGCCAGGCCGCATCGGCATTGATACCGTGACGCGCATGGAGCGCCTCGGGGTTGAGGCCTCGGAAGAACCACTGGTGCACCAGAGGGGTGAACGGATCACGCTCGCGGCGAAACTCCTCGGGCACGGTCTCGTAGGCCGGCAGCAGCACATCGAGCCGGCCGCCCGCAGTGACCTCGGCTTCACTGACCGGGGAGGGCTGCGCGAATTGCGCCGGGCCCTTACTCGCCACTGCGAAGTTCATCACGCGCACCCTCGGCGCGAGACTCACACTCCGAGCAAACCCGCTCGAGCAGATCGATCCACTCTTCCTTGCTGAGCGGCGGCTCGCCCTCCCGGTCGATCACTTCCATGATCGTCTGCACCCGGCTCGAGACGCTCTTCTGCGAGCTGACCGTCACAGCCCTGCTCCCGTGTCCCGGCGCTTCTCGCGCGGCGGGAAACCTCGCGGGTTGCGCTGCTCCTCTGTTGCACGCGCCTGATCGTCCCGGCCGCGGCAGTATTCCCTTGCCAGAGTCTCGGCCTGTCCTTCCCGTGTAGGGGGAACCCAGTTGCCTTGGGCGTCGTAGCCACCGATCCACACTTCGCCCGTCGCCGCATCAGAGATCGCCCACCCAGGAGCGCGCCGAGGGCAGGTCTCATCGACGATCCGCTGCAGTTCGAAGGCAGCCTGAATCGCGGACTCCAACGCTTCAGAGGTCACCGTGAGCGTGGGTACCGTGCCGCCAGGTACGCAGAAAGCCGCGCCCGCAACCTGCGCAGCGACATTCTCAACGCTCGGGGTGCGCGGGACGCCATCTGGCGGCGAGCGCGGCAGTTGCTCCACACGTTCGTGCGTCGGGCTCATGCGGAGACTTCTTGTTGAGGGGAGGGACGGGCGCACATCAGATGTGAATCCTTCCCGCATCCAGCCAGACTTCCCTGCCCGTGCGACGGTTCAATACCTTCACCCGAAGGCCATGTCCGTGCAGGACCACCTCGCCGCTCTGCAGGTATTCCCCGTGCATCCACTCGACGTTCGCACCTCGTGGGTACGCGGAGCGAAAAGCTTGCTCGCAGGCTTTCTCAGCGGCCCGCATCGTGTTGTAGGAGGAGAGATACGCGCGCGCCTGCGGCCTGAGTCGCGCAGTTCGGGCGTCGACCTTCCCCTGTGGCACGCTGATGCCCATTAGGGTGTGTTCGCGAGCAGCGGAACACCGATCTCCGCCTCGAGGTTGCGCAACGCCTGAGTTACTGCGGCATCAGCGGCGTCGAGCGCCGCAAGGACCGCCCGGATCCCCTGGCGCGGCTTCTCGTAGCCCGCCTCACCCTTGTGACGCTTCTCGACGTAGTCGTAGATCGTCGCCGGGGCAACCCCGAACTGGACCGCCAGAGCCTTCGGCGAGAAGCGCGCAGCTTCCGCGGCGAGCGCCTGGCCGTAAAGGTACATCTCCGACAACCGCCGACCTTCATCCTCCGTCAGCCTTCTCTTTCTACCTGATCGTCCACTCACGGTACTGCCCTCTTGCGTCTTGCATCCGGCTTAAAACACCGGCCCTGTAGATGTCTCGATATAACCAACCAGTTTTTATATTTTATACCTGGCGCGATAAAAACGCAATTTATACCGTACGGAACTGCGTCACAAAGCGAGGGGAGAGTAATTCGCCTGCGGGCCGTGGTAAAAAAGACCGGCCGATTCTCATCGGCCGGTTTCCCAAACCGGGCAGGGTGATTACGGCGCGCCAGAGGGTCCGCGCGGTGCCGAATCGAAGAGTCAGTAACCGGGGGGTGTGCTGTCTCTCTGCCTAGTCTCTAGGGAGCCGCCCGCCGGAAAATCCGAAAACCGGAGAAGAAATTCTCAGGCCGCCGGCCGGTGCGTCCAAGGCGCGCGGACGGGCAGCACGAGCCCGTAGGAGAGGAAATCGTCGAAGAAAAGCGGCGAGAACACCGCCCGGCCCCCTCGGGTCGGACAGGCCGCGGGATCCTTGCAGAGCGCATGGGCGAGGAAGACCTTCGAACCGGCCGCCGCGGGCTCAATCCGCTCGATCACCCAGCCCCGCCCGAACGCCGCTCCGCTCCACCAGAGCTCAAGGCCGGGCGGTAGCGTGCAGGGCTCCTCCGTGCGCAGCTCCACCGTGGTTCCTTCCCCCTTCTCCCTATGTACTGAGTGCACCTGGCCCTCAATGGCCTCGCCGGCGAGCACCCGCGGGAGCATCTTCAGCGGATCATCGATCGCCTCTTCCACCTCCAGCAGGGTCCCGGCCCGCTCGAGCTCATCCCTTCGCAGCGCTGCGTCTCGGGCACCCTCGAGGAACCGGATCCCGCGCGGGTCGGCAAGCATTTTATCCAGCCGCTCCTGGTGCAACCCGTAGGCAATGCGGTCCCGTTCTATGCGCCGCGGCAGATGTGCAGCTCCCGCTACCCCGCGCTCGCGCCGGGCGATTCCGAGCAGCAGTGCCCAGACCGGGGCTGTGAGGTCGCTGAAGAAGCGCTCGATCGCCGCCCGCGCCTCGCAGACCGTGGCATCCTCCTCCGCCGCGCCCTTGCGGGCCGACTCGAGCGCCCCGTAGAGCCGCGCGATGCTCTGGGCATCCTCAGGTTTCGGCTGCGGGCCGGCCGAGAAGCGCTCGGCGTCCACCGCGCCCTCGAAGCCACGCATCCGTGCCGGCGGATCGATCCACGCCTCGAGCGCGAAGAGCGATTCGCACTCGAGCGCACTCATCGCACTCACCCAGTGCGCGTTCAGGAACTCGGTGCAGGGCAGCACGAGCTGCTGGCCGGGCAGATCCGCATGGCGCACGATCCAGAGCAGATGCGCCGCGCAGCGCCGCAGCAGGCCCTGCAAGGCCGCATCCGGGTGCTCGATCCCGACGAGCCGCCGCCCAATCCGCCCCAGCAGCCCGAGAATGGCCCGATTGGGGATTACGATCTGCGGCAACCACACGGGAACCTCGAGCGTGCGCCCGTGGTGCTCGACCAGGCTGCTCGCCGCCGCGTACGCATCGAACAGCTCGCAGAAGCGCCGCGCGACCGCGGCGAACTCGCGCACCTCGAGGTCCCGATCGCGCGTCCCACTCATCACGAACAGCTCCGGCGGGGCGTGCCCCTGGCCGAATGCGATCGCAGTGCAGGCGAAGGGGTCGAATCCGTTCGACCAGGCCACGAGAAAGATCGGGTCATCCTCGATCGCCCGGTGGCGAAAGAGCGTGCTGCGCACCGCTCGGCCAGTTTTATACGCCTCGGCAGCGAGCAGCGCCCGCAGGCTCACGGCCGGGCCTCCTTCAGTGCCAGGCGGTACATCCGCCTCGCGCGCCCGAGCTCGCGGGCACTGTCCTGCTCGGACTCGAGCGCCTCGGCGCCGCCGGCCAGTTCGAGCACACGGGGGAGCGTGTCGATGCCGGTGAGCTCGCGACGCACCTGATCACCGAGCAGTGCCACGCGGCCCGCCCGGTAGGCACGTTCTCGACAGAGCTTCGCCGCCGCGCAGTGCTCGAGGCACTCCGGCCGGTACTGCGTGCCGGCCTGGTCCATCAGGTGCGAGAGGGCGTCGATCCGCTCGGCCGCAACGGTATTCTCCGAGGGGAATGGGTGGTCCTGGATCCGCTCGACGACCCCCACATCGAGGCTCGCGAGAGACAGCAACCTCGCGGCGCGGCGGATGTGAAAGGTGAGGTTCTGGCGCAGCAGCACCGCGCGCCCGAGCCGCGTGTTCCTCGGCAACACGATGAACCCGGTGTCCGAGACGGTCTCCCCCGGGAGGCCATCCTCGTGCAGCTGCGCGCGCACGAGCCCCGCGTAGAGCCCTGCTTGGACGCAGGCAGCGCCGAGTTTCACTGGGTCACACCGCCCGTCGATCAGCGGGAAGGACTTCGCCTCCACCACGTGCAGCGCCCCGCCCGTGGCCGCGGCGAGTCCGTCGGCTTCGAAATAGGCGATCTCCCCTGCGATGCGCGCGCGGATTACCGCCCCATCGATCAGCGTTGGGGCGTCCCATGCCTTGCGGGCGATCTTGCCGAGCTCGACCCGTGTCGCCGCCGCGCGCAGCTCGAGCCCCGAACGTCCGCTCGGCACCGGGATGTCGCGCAGGCGCGCAATCCGCGCGTCGGCGCCGAACGCGCCCATAGCCGCATCCTGCTCGTAGAGCAGATTTAGCAGCTCGGCATAGTCGTCTTTTTTCAGGATCTCCTCGAACAGCCGCCCGCGCTTGATCGCGAGCGGATCGGCGCCAGTGCCCGGCTCGTAGCGCGTGCCGCCGAAGAGCTGCTCGAGGTTCACCCTCCCGGCGAGGGCAAGATTCGAGAATGTACAGTCCGTGTGCTCGGCCGCCGCGGCCAACACGCTCACGGTGAGTGAATGGCGGGGCGCGCCGGCGGGCCTGGGGGCAGAGAGCTCGTCGCCCGACATCACTGCGCCGCGAACAGGTCGGCCTGCAGCACCCGGTGGGCCCCAGTCGTGTCGATCAGCCCGGCCGCCTCGTTGCACACGCGGGCGTAGATGTCGCAGTGGCAACGCTGCGGGGCGCACCAGCAGCCGATCACCTTGCCGGTCATCTCGCGCTTGACCCGTTCGATGAGATCGGGATTCGAGACAAACCACTCCGCGTGCCGCTCGACCGCCTCATCGCGCGTCGCCACTTGGTAGCGCGCATGAGTGCCGAGTTTGTGGCTGAACGGGTTCCCGAAGGGGCCGGGCCGGGCTCCATACACGTTGTAGGGATGACGTTTGCAGTGCACCACACGGGTGAAGGCCGGAACTTCCTTGATCTCGGCGCCGAACTTCTCAGCTAGCGCGAAGACCGCGGGCTTGTCCGCCCCCGGGAAGGCGAGGATCTTGTCGACGCGACAGTCCAGGCTGTCCGAGTCTTGTCGCTCGAGCGCCTCGAAGGGATGCACGCGTTCCGCGACGAGCTCGGTGCGGCACCACAGCGTCGCGAGCGCCGCGGCGCCGATGCCCCCGGGCGGTGCCGATTCGTGCGCAATGATCGACGGGCGCAGCTGATCGAGCTCGAAGAGCACTTGTGTCCGATCAGCGTAGTCCGCGCCGCCGCAAACCAGCACGGCCGGGCCATCGGGGTATCGTGTCGCAAGCGTGTCCAACCCGTGTCGTTCCATCCGCAGGTCCTATCCTTTGTATTTTATTCGCTCAGGCAGCCCGCCATGAAGTAAGGTTGCCGAAGCACCTTCGGAAATTGACCCATGAAAGAAGCGCCCAGGGAAACCCCGGGCGCGCAAGTCACTCCAGGCGCGGCCTGAAGGCGGCGCTCACAGCGCCCCCTCAGTACTCCTCACCCCAAACTTCGGTCGGGGACACCTCGCCCCGCCAGTTCTTCGCCGGCCAGATCGTCACGTACGCATCGGTCTCAGGTGCGTACTCGCCCGTGCGAAGAGTCGCGCGACGCTGCACGTCGTCCCTCTCCACCACAGTCAGGTAGCCGATGTCCGATTCCTGCTGGTAGTACTCGATCGCCTCGGCGAAACTCGCAAACCTGTCCTTGGTCACGAGGGATCCCCGATCGCCGCGCGCATGTCCTCGATCGCCTGCGCGAGCGCATCGAACGGCACCTCGAATTTCTTCGAGAACTCGCTCGCCTCCCGCACGAAGGTCGCTCGCGCCTTGCCCGCCACGGAGTAGGCCACCACCACGGTGCCGTCACGGCTGTTGGTGCAATCAAGCACCACCTCGTGCACCTGGTAGATCCGCCCCGTCTTCTTGTGCCGGCAGAGCATGCCCTCGACCCGCTGCAGCCCCTTCTCGGCCGCGAGCCGCCGGTACGCCGCGAGCAGCTCACCCGGGGATTCGAACCCAGCGGCCTTCACCGCCTCATAGTCCGCTCGGTGCATCTCGAGCTCGCTCGGCCCGTCCAGCGGAGTTCTCGTCCATCCATCGACCATGGCGTGGAACTCCCCTTCGAATGCACCGACTCGCCCCACGGGCTGGCGCAGTACTCGCCACGCCATTCCGTCTCGGAAGACCTCGATCCGTGCCATGCGGTCCTCGAGCTCCCGGGCAACGCTCGCCACGAGGGAGAACCCGCGGTATGGGCGTGAACGGGTATCGAGCAGCACTCGTCGCTCATCGGCCCGCGCATCGCTCTGGACGCTCATCTGAACCACGTTCGACACATCGCTCTCCTGACGGCCTTTCGCCGCTCTAATGACCTGTCTGGATATAGCGAACGGGCGGAGGGAATCCCCTGCAACGCAGGATGTGACGTAATGCGGCGATGCCTTGCGGGATAAAAAGAAATTTCCGCCTGATTTCTGCCTACAGGAAGAAATCTCCCATCACGGCAGAGACGAACCCATGTCCTCGTTCATCCTCGCGCTCGTCATTGCGGCTTCAGCCCTTCTGGTGTCCGTCGTTTTTATCCGCCGCGTCCCGGCTCAGCCGGCGGGCCCGAAGGTCCCTCTATCCCCTGCGCGCGATGAGCGCATCGAGGGGTACTGGAGCGACACCCCGCGCACGATGCCCATGAGCAACAACGCCACGGCCATCTCGATCGTGAAGATCGAGTACGGCCCGGAGGGGTACCGCGTGCTCGGCACGTCGCACCGGGTTGATGGGTCGCAGGTCGCCACTTGGGCGTCAGATGTCGCGGTGCTGAAGGACTCCACGCTCTATTACTTCTACCGCGCCGGGACCGAGGCCTTTCTCAGCGGGCATGAGATCGGCGCCGCCCAGCTGACTTTCGCGCACGACGGCAATGGCTATCACGGGGTCCTGCAGATCTTCTCCGACAAGCCGCTGATGGTGCAGCTGCTCGGCGAACGCATCGCCCGCACGCTGCTGACGAAAGTACGTACGCCTTCCTCCGAGAGCTCCGGGCAGACGCTCGATCATGAGCGCCTCGCTCGCGAGCTGCTCGACCAGGAGAACATCGAACACAAGTGGTTGACCGCATGATGCGCTCCGTCGAAGTCGATCTGTCGAAAGAGCGGATGAAGTTCTCCGCCGGACACTTCACCGTCTTTTCCCCGAGCGAGCGTGAGAACCTCCACGGGCACAACTTCACCGTAGGGGCGGTGTTCACCACAGCGGTCCCCGAGGAGGGGCTCGCATGCGATTACGCGGTGCTGAAAAAGCACGTGCAGGCGATCTGCGATCGGCTCGATGAGAAGGTGCTGATCGCGACCAAAAGTCCGCACATCGCGATCGCTCATGAGGGCGGCCAGGTGCGTATACGCTTTGCCGGTGAGGAGATGATCCTGCCGGCGCGCGACGTCGAGGAGCTGCCAATCTCCAATGTGACGATCGAAGAGCTCTCGATGCTCTTCCTTGGGGAGCTGATGGAATCGCTCCCGCGCGAGCTCCGTCCGCTCATCGAGTCCGTATCGGTGCGCATCAGCTCCGGCGCCGGTCAGGGCGCGACATCCAAGTGGGAGCGTGCGAGTCAACTACCCCGCCCTGAAGGGCGGAGCTTGGAGGTGAGAGCTGAAGAGCTGGGTTGACCAGGGTAAGTGAAGGGGAGCGATCCTCTGAACTACGTTACGTACAGGTCGGTAAGGCCCACTCCGGGATGCTTCCTCAGTCCCGGGCCCTGGAAGGGTCGGATCATGCGGGCGAAAGGTAAAGCGCCGAAGGTCTGGTCCGCCGGTCGTGAGATCGGGAGCCGGTACGTGACATTCCCGAGGGGAGCGGTCATGCGGACGGCACTCGTCCAACGGACCTGTCACAAGGCCCTTACGGGCAGCGCCCTGCGAGGGGCTGACAGCCGGGAAAGGCCGGCACTTCTGACGAGGTAGACATGATTTTCGTGTTGGACAAACGCAAGCGTCCACTGATGGCGTGCTCGGAGAAACGGGCGCGGCAGCTGCTCGCGCGCGGTAGGGCACGGGTTGCCCGCAGGGCCCCGTTCACGATCCGCCTGGTGGACAGGACCGTCGAAGAGAGCCGGCTGCAGTCGGCGCGCGTGAAGCTCGATCCGGGGAGCAAGACGACCGGGATTGCACTCGTCAGGGAGGAAGAGAGAATCGATCGGGAGAGCGGGGAGATCCGAAGGGTCGCCCACGTGCTGTGGACAGGCGAGCTCGCGCACCGGGGCCAAGCGATCCGGGACAGGCTGGCTGCGCGACGTGCATTCCGGCGCCGGCGCAGGACGGCGAACCTGCGCCACCGTGCGCCGCAGTTCGACAACCGGACGCGGCCTGGGGTCTGGCTCGCGCCGAGCCTGCGGCATCGGATCGAGACCACGACCGCCTGGGTGACACGGCTGCGGCGGTGGGCGCCGATCTCGGCGATTTCGATGGAGCTGGTGCGCTTCGACACCCAGGCGATGGAAAACCCCGAGATTTCGGGCATACAGTATCAGCAGGGGACGCTGGCTGGATGCGAAGTACGCGAATACGTGCTCGAGAAGTGGAGACGATGTTGTGCGTACTGTGACGCGCAACACCTGCCGCTCGAGATCGAGCACATCGTGCCGAAGTCGAAAGGCGGCTCGGACCGGGTCTCGAACCTGACGCTCGCATGCCGGTCCTGCAATCAGCGCAAGGGCTCCCAATCGATCGAGGACTTCCTGGCGCAGGATCAGGAGCGCCTGAAGCGGATTCTCGCCCAAGCTCGAGCGCCGCTCAAAGATGCGGCCGCGGTGAACGCGACGCGTTGGAGTCTTTTCGAGACGCTCAAGGCGACCGGGCTACCGGTTGAGACCGGGAGCGGCGGCCGCACGAAGTGGAATCGCTCTCGTCTCGGGATCCCCAAGACCCATGCTCTCGATGCCGCCTGCGTCGGGGATGTCGATCGGATCGAAGGCTGGCAGATGCCTGCGCTCACTATCAAGGCGACCGGTCGCGGCAGCTACTGCCGCACACGATTGACCCGGCACGGATTCCCGCGGGGATACCTCATGCGATGCAAGCGCGTGCGGGGCTTCCAAACCGGGGATCTCGTGCGCGCGACTGTACCGGCAGGGGAGAAGGTCGGAGTCTATATCGGACGCGTGGCGGTACGCGCGTCAGGGAGTTTCAACGTCCAGACGCTTCAAGAAGTCGTCCAGGGAATCCACGCCCGACATTGCTCGCTACTGCAGCGCGCGGATGGGTATGGGTATTCGCTGCAGCCCATGGCTGTGTCCACACCAAGAGAGGAGCGGCGCTTCCTCTCCGGCCTGAACGCCGGAGTCTCCGCGCCGGAGATCGGAGGATGAGCGATAACCGTGCCGGCGCACCAGGGTTGCTCATCGTCACCGGCGGCGGCTCTGGAATTGGGGCCGCTGTTGTACGTCAGGCGGCCAGTGACGGATGGATGGTGCTCAGCCTCTCGAGATCGGGGATGCGCGAGCCCCTCACGCCGGAGCAGCAGGCGCGCGTTGAGTCCGTTCAGCTCGACCTGGTACACGATTGGCGGAAGAGCGGACTCGCCTTCACCCAGAGCGTGCTTTACCGCCATACCCGAGGCGCTCGACGCATCGCGCTCGTGCACAACGCGGCCTTCTCGTTCAATGACACCGCCCAATCGCCGGGCATCCCCGACATGAGCGCACTGATCGAACTGTCGACCGTGATCCCAGCGCGAATGAACGAGCTGCTGATCCCGCGCATGCAACGCGGCTCCTCGATCCTCTTCATCGGTTCGACGCTCTCCCACAAGGGCGTTGCGGGAAGCCTCAGTTACGTCACGGCGAAGCACGCCCTACTCGGGCTTGCCCGAGCGAGCGCCAAGGATCTCTACGGCACCGGAGTCCACTCCGTCAGCATCTGTCCGGGCCCGACCGAGACCCCCATGCTGCGTTCGCTCTACGGTGAGGAGCGTTTTGGCATGTTCGAACCGCTCATGAGCGAGGGGCGCCTGGCAAGTCCCGAGGAGATCGCTCGCGTTGTGCTCTTCTCCGCCGGGAGCCCCCAGATGCACGGAGCGCTGATCGATGCGGCATTCGGCGAGCACCTGTGA
>JAEHJW020009151.1_pt1 | contig 10030 bp, 16 predicted proteins | sample 9271431 | NCBI WGS metagenome assembly JAEHJW02
GTTGGACTTGTTATTGTACTTGCCTCTGGTACTATCGTGGTTGTTGAGGTTGATGATGATGATACCTGTTGTGTTGTGCTTGCCTCTGGTACTATGGTTGTCGAAGACATAAAATATATTAGGTCGCTATTGTAATAAAGGTTTATGACACTGTCACTTAAAAAAATAACTACGGTCTCTCTATCATCTAATCCATTTACTGACTATACGTCACCTAACTCTCCGCTAGATTCGTATATTTTTAACCCTTCTACGGGAATATTTGTCTTCAATTATAGGAATAGCTCACCCGGTTCTAATGTTGGAATAGTGAACTCAAGTAGTGGTACAAACCTAGAAAGCTTCTTTAGTTCTCCAAGTGGTGGAATTAATGGACAAACACATCCCGGTCTCGATTTTTCCCCACTTGGTCAGCCCTATGTTGTTTACGGTGGTGGGCTGTGTGGCACTTCTGCCTGTCCTAACAATAATGGATCTGCTGCTTGTGGCCCATGGTATGTTATTTACAACAAGAGTAATGGAACAATAGGCTCACCTACATGTAAAGCTTTTCAGTCAAACGAGTATTACGGTGACTTTCAACAAATAGTTGCCGATCTTGTTGATGGTTATGTCATAATCATGTTTGCAAATGCACAGTTATCGCCAGAGACTGGTAACTTGTTTGTCGCCTTCCCATTCTCTCAGATCTCGACTTTTGCCTCAGGTACCTTCCCCACTACTGGAACTTGGGCTTTGATCAATTTCCCAAGCACTGCCTCAGGTGCTACTTCATATATAGCTAGCATGATAATGTATGATGGTAGCTTATACATGCCGATTGAGGGTAATGCGTCTTATCTTTGGGTCTTACCTGTTTCCAAAATTATAAACAGTGGTAATTCTGGTGTTTATCCTCCATCTGGCTCTAGTCCGATTACCGCTGGCACAATATATACTGCTACCTCAAGTGGTGGTTATAGTGCATCCACTCTTGCTACCATAAGCTATAGTAGTGGTACATTCTATATTACACTGATCTATATCTCATCGACTACAATAATACCAATACTGTTTAACCCATCAAACACCACTTTCACTTCGCTACCGACTACCTCATTCACTGGTTCTCTCGCAAGTGTAACATCTTACAACAACGTGATTTTAGTCTCTTCATTTAGTGGATCTACAACTTATCTCTATGTCATAAATCCAACCACTGGTGCTAACGAGTCCACAAGCGTCACAGGAACAGTTGGTTGGGTATCTCCTAATGGTTACTTTGTAGTTGCAACATCTAGCATGACCGCTACACCACTCAATTTCACCATTTACCAGATTCTGTTTGACCAAACCCCAACGTTCCAAAATGTCACTATCACAGTGTCTGGCACCAAAGTGACCGCAACTGGAACCTTAATTGATGCAACAAGCGGTAATGCTATCTCTGGTGCCACCGTGTACTTAATCGCAGTTAGGTCATACAACGACAACTTTACTGATGACGTTCAAATAATTGGTAGTACAACCACAACATCAACTGGCTCTTTCACTGTATCTGGTAATACAGTCTCTGGTATAAACTTCTACGGTGTAAAGTACGCTCCGTGATCGCCATGACATCTAGAATATTTGATATAGCTGGACAACTTGACAAGATAATAATAAAGCAACTACATCTAGAGAACAGTATAAATGACCTTACACGGACTACAGTGAACATTGCAACTGAAATGAATGTTATGAGGGCTGAGACAGTTGCCGTTGCGTATGCACTTTCACGGGGTGTACTTGATTTTGCAATTGACTATTCCATATACCCCAAGCCGAACTCCGCGATCTTTTATGTAAAGTCTAGTGATAAAATCCTGAAGGTAGTGATAACCAAGGATGAGCTTATACATGTCCGTGGATATGAAATCACAAGTGCTAAGGAGTATCATTGTGATAAATATAATGAACTTCTTAAGTTAGATGAAAATTCAAGGAAGATACCAACGATCGAGAAAGCGATCAGGGAGAATGGTAGGTTATGCGAAAGTTAGAAAGTTTTTGTAACTCGCTTGGTGCTGATGTTATCTGCTACATGAAGAATGTTGTACCTCTAAAGGAATTACCTGACTATACTAGGATTACTATGGATACCTTATACAAGAATTTTGAAGTGGAAAAGATTGGGTACGAACCCGATGAGGATAGGGTATATATACAAGCTATATACTCTAATATTATTACCACGGTGATTATATGATACAAACAAGTCAGCTTGGCACTGTCACAGCGTATTTGCCATTTCCCGGTTATACATCTGGTACAACAATCTCCGCTTTCTCCATTTTTTCACTCACGTTCTACACTTCCACATCTAACACGTTCGTTGCGAGTTACCTTCTCAATAACAATTATGTGTTTGCATTCGTGTCCTACCCTAGGACTTTCTCCGTGTATTATCCAGCTAGTTCAACGCCATACCAAGTAAATTACCGTAATGAGAACTTGTTTGATGGTAAGGCTTACGCAATTCTTTCAAATTACCTTGTTACGTACGATTTCGTAAATCCCATATCCACGTTGTTGAAGGGATTTCAACTCTTTTCAGGGAACCAATACGTGTTTTATCTTGATGGTGATATACTCATCGCCCAGACAACACCCACCTCGTTCCTAGTATATAGCACCAAGTATGACAAATTATATACTTTCCAATATCCCACATCGATTAGTCTAGGTATAGTTTATGTTGCAAGTGCTACAATTCTAGGTAATACAATTTACCTTGCTCTGTTCACTGCTGATTCATCTTTTATAGAAACATCAGCCGTACTCCTATATGTAAATTTCAATTATACTGATGGCTTTTTTGTGCCAGTACCTAATATGACAATCAAAACTTCCCTCCTTTTGTTATTCGGGATAACACCCTCAACTACTACATCAGCCAACCAGATTGCTATTTTTGGTGTTTCCGTTAAGTCACATATTAACTACGTTACCCTAATCATGTGGATCTACTCAAGTTATGGCTCAGTCAGAAGTTATATTTTCACGCTAACCCTTAACCTCACGAATGGTCAAATTACCTCGAATAACTACACGTCAGCAACTGCGTCTCTCATTCAGTTAAACAGTGTTGAATATATTGCTCCATCCTCAACGCTTGGGTTTAACATCTATTATGTTGAAAGTGTTGATCCCTTCGTGAGTGTTTTCGGTAACTATCTCATATTTGTAAGCGAAGCCCCAGCACTAACAACCTCAAGTCAGTTAGGTCTAGATGTAATAACACTTAACGTGAATACCTCAAGTTTTGATGAAACTCAGTTCACGCAACCAATTTATTCAAGTAGCATGCCACGGTATGTTACCGTAATAGGTAACGTGATATATGTCACGATTCAACAGCTTAACGTCGTGAGTTATGGTAACACGTACTACATTCCTATCGTGCTACAATTAATACAGGTTACCACAGCGGATATGATACAGGTAAACCTAACTGAGTTCAGCCTTGATCACAATACCGTGACTTTCTCTGGTAGTGTGGTCTATGCACAGACTGGTCAGCCTATCCCTAACGCTTACGTCTACCTTTATACCGTGACATCCGTTAATGGTTCACAGATATCTCTCGATACACTCCTTGCTAAGGTTCAGAGTGATGCAAACGGTAATTTCACGTTATCCGCACAGTTACCTTACTCGCCACCCGACCTTGATGTAGCCCTCGTGGTCAGTGTTGATCCCGTAATCTTAGTCCCTGTCACTTTCCCAATTTCCACTCAGCTAGCTTCATCATATTACTACTAAACATATAAAATGGCTTGGTGATATTCTATATTATGTCATTTTCTCCCGATCTTTATATCATGATTGTAAGTAACTCAGTGACTATAGTCTACCTCGTGTATGCAACACGACTGAACCGAGTCCGTGAGAAAAAGATCGTAGAGGATGAACTCGAAGATAAGATACGCAGAATAGTCAGGGAAGAAATTCAACCGATTAACGAGAAAATGAACAAGATAATTGATACTTTGTGTGTGGATAATGATATCGCGAGACGGTTCGGGTTATGCAAATAGAAGATTAAACTATTTCATCCACTTGCGTAGAGAATGGTCTATACTGTACTACTCCCAACTTCCTACGTTCGTAGTCCCATAACCGTCCGAGAACGCGGGACACCTCTCTCCACGCGTACGTTTTTAGTTCAGGTCTAATTCTAACCACGTTAGCATAATTCATTATTGTATCTCTTACTAGCCCGCGGTATGCGGGTGGTAGGTACCTAAGTCTAGGTCTGACGTATTCCTCATAAAACTTGATTGCTAGTTCTCCGTTAGCCTGATCATTCGTAGTAGCACTGTTCATCATCATGAATCTCCAATCCTTGAGCGGGAACGTGACAGGGTAGGGTTTCATGGGGTTATCACGTATACCTCATCAACCCCTGCTTGTACGTGTCTCTTGCCAATGCTTTTTGCCTTGATTGTGTATGCCCTCTCCCCATCATTCCACACTAACGTCTCTCCATCTAGCCATACTGCAAATTCCACCTTACTCCGTGGGGCAAAGTATTCTTGTATTAGTCGGTATGTGAGCGAAATATTTCCCTTTGCGTTTTCCCACTTATATCTAGGGATACTTACCATATTCATTTAATATCTCATCACCCTATTTAAGCCTTATCCGTAAAGCTTATTAATCCGTGTGATATATGATCACATAGAGGTGTGAAACGTGGCAAAAACCGTGAAAAAAAGTGTGGCTGTACCTACCAGTGGAACAGGTACAGCTCCTAAGACAAGAGGCACAGAGGAACCAGACTACCATATCGAATCTAATCTCCCTAGCAATAATGTCCACGAATCAAGTAACCCCACTACCAATGAGGGAGTGGAGAGAAATGACGAAAGTGAGACTCCATCTGTCTTTTCAGAACCAAGTGATGCAGAGGCTACAGACATGGGACATGGAGAAACATCGAGTGATAGCGAGTATCTTGAAGCAGTGGCTGGCTCAGACACAGAAACAGAATTCCAAGACTATGAACCCCTCAGTCAGTACGTTGGAAAAACAATGAAAATCATGGCATTTAGGATATACCCCGCAGGGCATAGGGGAACACGGAGGGAAACGGCATACCTTACAATTGAGGTTGATGGACAAGTGCATAATTGTTACACCCAAAGCCGTGGTGTCATCATGCAACTTAAGGATCAGTTTGCTGAACTTATCAAAAAGGGTAAGATAAAGGCGAAATTGACAACATTCAATAATGGAAAAGGAAGGGAAGGGTACAAGTTCGCACCCGCAAAGTGATCTAGTTTTTTTTTCCTCTTTTTCGTAAGTGGTTGTATATGTCAATACTGAAAATTGTGTTTACCCTTGATTATGAGGAAAGTCACAATCTTTACATTGATGCGTTCATCACGTCACATTTTCCAAATACTCCCTGTTCCAAGATCAGGGAGTATCAAAAAGACTATTTGAAAGCCGAGTTGTTTATGCACACGGATCGCTTGTTCAATATTGAGGTCACAAACGAGTTACTTTTTGCGGGGGAAGAATGCCGAAGCGATCGCGAAGTTGAACCGTCAGAACTAAGGGCTACACCAGATTATCCCGAAGCGTATTTAGAAATTGTATGGAAACATCATAATGATGAAAGAGGAAGGAGAGTGAATGAGATTGTCAAAGTCGAGTGAGTTCACGATTATCAAGCTCGATTTTGACCTCTCCCTGAAATATTTCTTTCAATATTTCACCATTGAGGAATTCCTTAAGGTAAAAAGGCAACAGGCTGAGGCTCTTGGGTTACATGTAATTTCCATCAAGTGGGAAAAGTCCCGTTCACATTTTCACGTTCTCATGAAAGTGAAAGGCTACATCCCCACGAAAGACCTATTTAAATATCAGTTCTTGTTGGGTGATGATAATTCACGTTGTAATTATAACTTTTTCAGGCTAAACGTCTTCGGCGAAAGGGCACGTTATCTTAACGTCCTCTTCACCCGTAAGCAAAAATATAAAAAGCTGGGTGATATCTTTAAGAGGGTGAAAAAATGAGAGAAATAAAATGGGGGAAAATGACGCTAAGAATTGGGGATCCTATTAGGGCAATCGTTGGCAGATATATGTACATTGGGACCGTGACAGACATAACGGAGTATAATGATCTCATTATCGAGGATCTCAAGAAACAAAGCGTCCGAATAAAGATGTCAAAGGCTAGCGTGATTCAAATACTTTCCACGGAGGAATTCACAGAAATCAAAAGAAGATACGAAATGGATCAGGGGGGAGATAAAAAATGAATCGCAATCTCATAGTGATGGTACTCTTATACATACTCATGGATATCTTCCTATTCTATATTATGTATATGATGAATTTCTCGGTCTGGTTTATTGCATTAGTTCTAATTCTGTTCAACCTTCCCCTAATTATGTATTCACAAATACGAGGTGAGTAGAATGCAAATTCCACCTGATATATTACAAAAGTTAGACATTAAGCAACTTAACGATTATCAAAAGCTAGTTCTAGAAAAAATTGAACAGAACCCTAACAGAAATATATTACTTGAGGCTCCTACAGGTGTGGGCAAGACTACACTCTTTGAGATCCTCATGCTTACCACGCAAAAAAAAGTTGTTTACGTGTCCCCACTCAGGGCGTTAGCAACTCAGGAAAGCCTAAGGTTAGAGAAACACGATAGTGTCAGAGTTGCGGTTGGGGACGTTTACGTTGATGATATGGAACAAGTACCAGAGAGAATTATACTTACTACTTACGAGAAATTTGATAGTACCATTAGACGCAATTATCCATGGTTAGATGAAATTGAATTAGTACTAATTGACGAAATTCATAATCTAAGAGCTGGAAAAAGAGGGATCCCGATCGAGTTAATTATCCAGTGGGCTCTTGAGAATAATAAGAAATTAGTTATGGCATCCGCAACAATTCCAGATGTTTCACGTATAGTAGAGTGGACTAACGCAATACACATTCCATGGTCAGCGAGAACTGTACCTTTGTTTGAATACGTCCGCTACGGGAATGAATTATACGATAAGGATGGAAAGGTCTACAAGATCAACACAGACCTTATTGACTTTTTCGTGAGGAAAGGCAAGGTGGTCATGGTCTTTACCGAGACACGAAAGAATGCGGAGAGCTTAGCGTTAGCCCTTGATCGTAAGTACCATGGAAAAGTAGTATTCTTCCACGGGGGTCTAAGTAATGAGGAACGCAGGCAATTATTCCAAGATATTCAAAATAGGAAATACCAGATTATAGTATCCACCACCGCGCTGGGTCAGGGGGTCAATCTACCCTTTTATGCGGTCATCTTTGACGGCATAAGACTCCCTATTATAAGAGATGGTACCTTCGTGGGATGGAGGGAGATGGACGTCATTGAGTACAAGCAAATAGCGGGAAGGGCAGGAAGACCAAGGTTTGACAAAGAGGGAATATCTATCATAACGGCAAACTTAAAGAGTGACGTCCCTCGATTGCTTAGAAAATACGTGAACGGAGACCTAGAAAAACTGAAAACTGAACTCAGACTTGATCAATTCGTTCTAGCATGGCTATCGCGTCACGGTACCGCATCATTCTCTCAGATAGTAAACGCTACAAGACTTACAATATCCCTCAAAAATATACAAGAGGAATGGATTAAGACAATTCTAGAAGAAATGGAAAGTGGAAAAATGGTTTACTCTTATGATCACGAAAACGAAAAGTGGTATTCAATAACAAAGTACGGTAGAGCAATCGCTACTACATATATTAGTATTGAAGACGCAATCTACTATTCCACACTTCTCGATCTTGATCAAGAACAGGAAAATGATACATATGATCCGTTATACGTAATTTCCGAAGCCCCTAGCGTGAAAGATATTTCACGCGGGGTTGAGGTTGAGGATCTCTTGGATAAGTGGATCTACATAGAGGAAGATCAAGTACTCAAAGAACTAGAACAATCAAAGAAATTCACAAAGAGGGATTTCGAAAAACTCAAAGATACGGCAACATGGCAGGCATTTGCATGGTTCAGGATACTACAATCAATGAGCAACGCAAAGTCTACACGAAAAGCACAAATGAGATTCTTGGAACTACAACACGGGGTACCAAAGGAAGGGCTAGCGTTAATACGATTGCCTAATTTAGGCAGGAAACTAGTTAAGGACTTATTAAACCTGAACATAACTACAAAATCAGAATTATGTAGTAGCCTTGAAAGAATCAAAAAAGTTGAGACATTACAAAAACATCTATGGAGATTTCAAAGAATATGCGAAAATAGTACCAAAACTAAAATATCTAATATTGATGAATTTACTGTAGAGTGATCACTTTGGTCTACCGTGAGATATTGAAAAGGGCAATCCTAAACTCTACCGAAAAAAGACCACGAGAAGAGGGAATAATCGAGGTTACTCAATTAACAAATTGCTCAAATAAAATTAGACTCGCACAACAATATGGTTATTCTGACAACACCCTTTTCCTTTTCGCAAGGGGACATTTATTACATGATTTAATAGAAGAATTATTACTTAATGAAGATCAAGGGCTTACCGCTGAAGTGAAAATGATAGTCCACTTGAATGGAAATACGATAATGGGTATCGCAGACCTTATTGATGAAACTCGTGATACTATCCTAGAAATAAAGACAACATCAATAACTCCAAAAGAGCCCTATGCAGAACATATACTACAACTTAGAATTTACCTTAACCTGTATGAAAAAATAACAGGTAAATCAATGAAGGGAATTCTCCTATATTTTAGTATGAAAGACGTTGTCGAATTTGAAATTAACGAAAAGATAAGCGATAATGAACTTCTTGATCTTATTGAGAAATATAAGGAGAATAAAAATATCAAAAAAGAACAGTGTAAATATTGCGACTTTTTTGACTTATGCAAACTCCATGATTAAATTTTTGTTCTCCTTAATGCTATTCTGGTGTGTGTCCAACAATATTGCTAAATTAGACAAAATAATATTTAAGGGTCAGGACGGGTCTATCACGTGAGCAGACGTGAAGAGGACCATACCTCTTCCCGTCCTGACCCAGGTAATGATAGCAGTTGTTCTACTTTTCCTCGGTAATACAAAGTTCACTGTATTATCGATAAAGTTTTTAGATTTACGTTTGGTTGATTGAAAACTGTGAAGTCCGAGAAAGAGCTGGACATTGCAAGGAGCGAGTTCATTAAGTCCTTCAATTTCGTAGTCGGGACACTGAGGATGAACGGATTGAGCAGAAAGGTCGCAGTAGGTTTAGCACTCATGGCCTTGATAGGAGGGAGGGCCAGCATTAGAAACGCATCCATCACGTTCGGGCTAAACTACGCCAACCTGTTAAAAGCACTGGAGGACTTAGAGGACACCTGGAATGACTACCTTGAGACGTTAAGCAAAGTGATAGTTGGACCCGTGGTGGTGATAGTTGACGACACCTTCGACCACAAACTCTATTCCAGAGTAGAGGGAGTAGCTAGCAGGTACGGGAACTACTTCGCGTGGTGCTCCATGCATAAGAAGAAGGGAAAGAGAAAAAAAAGGCTAGAGTCTTTCAATTAGAAATTGTAGCTGTCGATGAATTCTATGCCCTTCAGCATCCTATTTTGATAATCGTACAGCACATTTTTCATTGCCTCGATAGTCTCGCTGAGCTCTTCTTTGAACTTCGTAAGGTCCTGATCTTTGACATCAACACTCAGGTCCTTTCTGCTTAGCTCTACGCTGTATTCTTCTCCTTCTTCGTTTTTCTGTCTTAACTTCTCTACAATGTGGGCATTTACTTCTACCCACCTCCCCGCCTCGAGGGTCATGTGCACTATTATGACCCCTTCACAATCCCCGTGTTTGAACACGGGGATCTCTCGATCTTTTTCATATATCACGAGACCAAGACCCATCTTTTTCACCTCTATGTGATATATGATCACACGGGTTAATAAGCTTTACTGACTGGGTTTTAAAGCCCCGGTTCTGGTCCCTTCAGGAGTTGGCGGA